>Ga0208694_1000142_pt1 | contig 109761 bp, 108 predicted proteins | sample AD_UKC078_MetaG_FD_184442 | JGI IMG/M metagenome (GOLD analysis project Ga0208694, IMG submission 184442) | Active sludge microbial communities of municipal wastewater-treating anaerobic digesters from USA - AD_UKC078_MetaG (SPAdes) (version 2) | ecosystem: Engineered > Bioreactor > Anaerobic...
ATATTTGCACCTTGTAGTAACACTACCAATGTTTTGAAATCATATAAAAATAAACAATAATGAACACAACAATCAGGCATCTAGGGTACATAGCTTTGTTGCTGCTTTTGTTAAGCGGGTGTGCATCGCAAAAAAATATTACCTATATGCAAGATGTGACGAGAGGTTACCGTCAACAAATAGCACAAGATTATGATGTTCGCATAAATAGTGATGATCTAATCTCCATTATGGTAAATAGTAAAGACCCGGAGTTGGTGCAGATGTTCAATCTGCCGATGGTAAGTTATCAGTTTACCGCCACCGGATATGTTGGAGGACAACAACGTATGTTGGGCTATTTGGTAGATAAAAATGGGAACATCAACTTTCCTCAGTTAGGTGTACTTAATGTACGAGGCTTAACCCGTTTCGAGCTTTCGGAGCTGATAAGCAGGGAGTTGAAGGATAAGGGATTGGTTAACGATGCTGTCGTAACTGTACAGTTCCTCAATTTTAAGGTATCGGTAATGGGTGAAGTGTCTCGTCCGGGCACATTCGAGGTGGACAGCGACCGTATTACACTATTGGATGCGTTGAGCAAAGCAGGCGATCTAACTATTTATGGTCGAAGAGATAACGTGAAAGTAATCAGAGAGGAGAATGGTGAGCGCACTGTGGCTATAGTTGACTTGCGTAGCAAGAATTTGATGAATTCGCCCTATTACTACCTTAAACAGAACGATATTGTCTATGTGGAGCCGAATAAGGCACGTGCAGGACAACGCGAAATAAACCAGAACCGCTCAGTTTCCACATTTGCATCAATTCTTTCGGTATTGGCATCATTGGCCTCATTGGCGGTTGTAATTTTTAGATAATTATAATATAGATAAGATATGGCAAAGAAAGATATTTACGAAGAGAAAGATTTCGTTGCTTTTGAAGAGAGGTCCGACCGTGAGAGCACCTCGTTAGCCGAACTCTTTAATACGGTGCTGTTTCATAGAAAATGGTTCATTTTATCGGTCTTAGTGTGTGGATTGATAGGATTTCTCTATATACGTAGTACTCCCAAAACTTTTCGACGTACAGCTACGGTATTGGTAAAAGATGATAGAAAGGGTGGCATAATGAGTGAGTCCGCTGCTTTTCAAGACCTCTTTTACTCCATGAGAAGTTCGGTAGATAATGAAGTTGGGGTTTTTAAAAGTAAGCGGCTGATGTATGATGTAGCAAAACAGTTGCGACTGGATGTAAGCTACAAAATACGGGATGGCCTGCGTGATCGCGAGCTTTACAGTAGTACACCTATTATAGTGCATTGTCCTGATATTGATCCCTTGCAGACCATAAATATGACGGCAACCCTATTGGAAAATCGACAAGTGGAGTTGAAAGATATTACATGGGGAATGGAGGAGGATAGTGAAGTTCGTGTGATACAACCAGGTGATACATTGCAAACACCTGTGGGTGAAATAGTGATAACCATAGCCCCTTTAATAGATCAAGATTATATAGGCAAACCGGTTCAGATAACCAAACACAGCCTAAAAGCTGTGGCAAATAGTTACAATGCGCGAATAAAAGTAGAGGTGGCTGACAAGCTCTCCTCTCTTATCAACCTGACTCTGGAAGACGAGAATATAAAACGTGCCGAAGATGTGATAAATACGTTGATAGAGGTTTACAAAAATGATGCTATTGAAGATAAAAACCAGGTTTTGGTCAACACTGCCAACTTTATCAGGGAACGATTGATTATTATTGAATCCGAATTGTCAGACGTTGACTCGAAAATTGAGCAGTACAAAAGAGATCATCAACTTACGGATATTACTTCTGAGAGTGCTCTCTATCTGCAAAGCACCGGCAGACTGGATACCGAAGCTTTGAGTATGGAAAATCAACTGGATATGGCTGAGTATATGAAAGAGTATCTGCAGGATAACTCCAAACTCACCGACCCTATCCCTGCAAGTATCGGTATTTCCGACTCCGGTATTCAGACCCAGATTGCCGAGTATAACTCGGTGCTTGCTCAACGCAATAAGTTGTTGGCAAATAGCAGCCTCAATAACCCTCTGGTAAGAGAGATGGATAATACCCTGGCAGCGACACGTTTCTCCATCTCCAAAGCTGTAGATAATCTGATAGCCGGATTGAAAATACAGATTGAAAATATGAGGCAAAAAGAGATTCTCACCCGAGGGAAAATCTCTACTGTACCCATGCAGCATAAATATATTACCAGTATTGAGCGTCAACAAAAAATCAAGGAAGAACTCTATCTATATCTGTTGAATAAAAAGGAAGAGAATGAACTTCAATCTACCATCGTAGAGAGCAATTGCCGAATTATTGATCCCGCAGACGGATCAAACCTGCCTGCATCTCCACGGAAGCTGGCAGTAGTTTTAATCAGCCTGTTGGCTGGTCTCTTAATCCCCGCTTTGTGGCTTTATATCCGTTCTTTGCTCAATACTGCTGTATATACGAAGAAAGAGTTGAAAGAGGCACTCTCTGTTCCTTTCTTGGGTGAGATCCCGCTAGTTAAGACCAAATCGAATGAACTGATCGTGGTCAAAGAGAATAGCAATGAGCCTATATGCGAAGCTTTCAAGATAGTACAATCCAACCTCGATTTCATGGATACTGAGCACAAGGAGGGAGGAAAGGTCATTATGGTGACCTCTATCAGTCCGGATGCCGGTAAAACCTTCATATCTGCAAATCTCGGTATGAGTATCGCAACGCTAAATGAGAAAGTCATTGTTGTGGACTTAGACTTGAGAAAAGGCACTTTGACCCGAAGATTGGGTATAGGCACCAAACGCCCCGGAGTATCTAACTATCTGGGTGGTATGGAGGATAATATTTTTGACTTGATTCATCCCTCCAATGAGAATGGCCTGCTGGATATCATCCCTTCCGGTACAATACCGCCTAATCCGGCAGACCTCTTGAAGAGCAGCCGATTTGACAATATGATAGCCGAACTTAAAGCTAAATACGACTATGTCCTGCTCGACACTCCTCCTTTTGGTGTTGTGGTGGACGTGCAACTGTGTGCACGTGCAGCTGATCAGACTATATATGTATTGCGTTCAGGCATGCTTGACAAACGTTCATTACCCGATATACAAGAACTGTACGACTCCGGAAAGATGATTAACATGAGTCTTCTGCTAAACGGAATCAATGTGAAAAAGATAGCCTCTTACGGCAATTATGGTTATGGCTATGGTTACGGTTATGGCCGTAAATATGGTTATGGCCATGGTTATGGATATGGCTATGGATATGCCGGATATGGCTACAGTTACACGGATACTAAACCCAAAAAGAAATCGTGGATAAGAAGAATATTAGGAATTTAGTCCTGACTTAGGAGTTCTGAATTCTGATTTTCGACCAAAGAACAACTAATACAGGGTGGCCAAGTGGCTACCCTGTTGTTTTAGTATTAAGTTAAGTAATTAGTTATGGTTTGCCTCACTCAAAAGGTAATTCTATAACTCAATGAAAGCATAATTTGAATTATCGAAAATCGTTTCCAATTATTATCCTTATTTGTTAAAACTCCTATTTCGTCCTTGCTATTTTGTAGAAAATATTCCAATAACTTGCTTACTTGCAGCAGTCCAAGGTACTAATGGGTATTAATTTGGTCGATTAGCATGTTCGAAAAAACTTCTGCTCCGTTATCATTTAAATGACCAACATCAGCAAATAGCGCTGAGTTGTTAGTAAAAATAGTATCTTTAGAATAGTCGATAAATTTAATGCCATAACTTTCAGCAATGTTCTGTCCAAGTATAATAGAATAATCTACATGATCTGATTTAATATAATATGGCGAACAGACAATATAAAGTGCAACGTTTGCTTGAACGCAATCCTGAATAAAAGCCTCATAAGCTTTAACCTTGATGCTATCTATTTGATAATATGATGAAATATTGTCCACTTGGATTGGTCCATTCCATACTTTTGTTATGGGTACATATCCTTGAATATCGCTTTTCCTTTTTTTATTAACTCCTGAATTTCCCACTGCAATGGTCAACATTAAAGAATTGTAAGGGTATATTTGTGACAACAACTTAATTTTTTCGTATTTACTTTTAAGATTGATGATAGAACGCATTTCAGGATGGCTTTTATAATATGGTAATAGTGAAGATAACCTGTCATAGCTATATTGATTTTGTGCGAATTCCTCAGCCACAAAATCTAGAATTACAATTTTAGGCGAGTACCTATTTAAAACTCCCTTAAGAACGGCCAAATGATAAAACATGAAATTACCATCACGTCCGGCATTGTAAAATGATAGTTTCATTCGATTCTCGAAAACATTAGGTCTGTAGTGATGATTTGCTCTTGATGAACCAAATACTAAAATATCTGCATTCGTTTTTTCTATTGCATATGTTGTTCGGTACTGCAGTCCGCTCTCTTGTTTAAAATAAAAGTGCCTGAGAAGGCTTCCTATGGAATAGTCAAAAAGAAATACGATTATAAAAAAAGCAAGTAGCCTTAATAGAAAAAGCTTGATTTGATTCTTTCTGATTGTCTTATTCATTATTATAATCTCTATTATCTAAAATTGAAAATATATAAATTGCCCACCATCAAAAACTCCAAACAGTAAAATAGTAATTATAAGAAAACAACAAGATAGTGCGCGAATTATCCATTTTTCATTGTTGAAAAATGAAAATTTTCCCTTATAATATTCTTTTTTAAACTCTACGAGGAATAAAATAAATAGTCCCAAAAAAGAATAAATCATCATAGATGGGCTTTCGATGAAAAGTGAGCCTCTTGAAGTTGCTATTTTCTTTATAATTCCAAAAGCATCTGTAACATGATTGGCTCTAAAGAATATCCAGGCAAAACTTGATAATGCAAATGTAATCATAACTTCTAATAGGTTATTCAGCCAAGGTAACTTATCTAAACCAACTAATCTTTTTGCTTTATTTCTAAATCCTTGACTAATAATAGCAAAAATTAAGTAAAAACCATTTAAGGCGCCCCAAATAACATAAGTCCAATTTGCTCCATGCCATAATCCGCTGATTAAAAAAACTATAAATAAATTTAAATACCAACGGGGAATTGAAACACGATTACCACCAAGAGTAATATACACATAGTCCCTAAACCAGCTTGATAAAGATATATGCCAACGCTTCCAAAATTCGGACATACTTCTGGAAAAATATGGACGATTGAAGTTATTCATTAATTTGATGCCCATGACTTTTGCCGCCCCTATAGCCATATCGGAATACCCGGAAAAATCACAGTATATTTGAAATGTGAAAAATATTGAGGCTAAAATAAGAGTAGTTCCATTATGTGCTTCATAGTTGTTGTAAACTGCATTCACGTAAATTGCCAATCTGTCAGCAATTACTAACTTCTTGAATAACCCCCACAACATTAATCTAAGTCCCTCTACCACCCTTGTGTATTCAAAATCTTGTTTTATTCTTAATTGAGGAAGTAGGTTATAGGGTCTTTCAATAGGTCCGGCAAGAAGTAGCGGATAAAACATAATGTATAAAGAAAAAATTCCAAAGTGTCGTTCTGCCTTTTGATTTCCACGATAAACTTCTATTGTATAGCTCATTGCTTGAAAGGTATAGAAAGAGAGTCCTATCGGCAATATGATGGACAAATAAGGAATAGGATTGCTTAAACCAAACCCATGCATTAAAAAGGTAAGGTTCTCATTTAAGAAATTATGATACTTGAAAACAGCAAGGACACCAATATTTGCAATCAAACTTAAAATCAGAAATAATTTTCGTCGTTTTCCTTCAGAATTTTCGATTAATATTCCAGCAAAATAATCAATCACAATTGTAAATCCTAGAATCAGGATGTAAATTGGAACAAAGGCCATATAAAAATAGCAACTGCTAATCAATAACAGAATCCACCGTTTATTGTGAGGTATCACAAAATATAGCGTAGTTACTATTATGAAGAAAATTAAAAAATCTAATGAATTAAAAAGCATTTCTTCGTTGGTCCTTTAATATTGGTTAGATACAATTATTGACATCGCCTCTACAAAACTCATCCTTTCACGACTTTTGAATTATTGTTTAGCAAGCATACGATTATTCATGATTGCAAAGATATATTTCTTTCGTAAATAAGAGGTAAATAATATTAATAATTCAACCGATAGTTGTACTTGTGTTTGATTTTGTTATAATTATTCATAAGTGGACTCACTGAACATTAAAACGTTATTCTATAACTTAATGAAGGCAAAATTGGAAATAACGAAGGTTGTTTCCAATTTTTTTATCTAAAAAACATCGACATTTATTCGTTCTGTATATTCACTCACTTCGTTAATCAAAGATAATGTTTCAATTATTTGCTTATATAGTATTTATTGTCTATATTTGTGTTATAATTTATCATTGTAACGTAATTTATATGTTTTATTTACACAACTTTAAATTTAAATATTATGAGCAAAGATTCATTACCACGTGAAGGTAGCGTGTGGTCGGAGGGAACGGTTTTGAATCCCTTTACAGATTTTGGTTTTAAATATCTCTTCGGAACTGAGAAAAACAAAGACTTGACGATTGGTTTTATTAACATCATTCTAAAAGAAGAGCTTGAAAGTCCTATAGACGAGATTGAGTTCATAAACAAAGAGCTGACTACGTATCTTGAAGATGCAACACGACCGGTTGTTGACATTCTATGCAAGACGAAGGATGGGGTACGTTATATTATTGAGATGCAGAATCACTACTACAGGTACATGTTTGATAGATTAATGTATTACAATTGTGGACTTATAAGCGATACCGTATTCCGTGGAGACAAGACAATGTATGGCGATATCAAGAAGGTTTTTACTATATGTCTGAGTAATTTTCAGATTGAAAAAAACGGTCTGATTAAAAACGAGTACAAGATGTGCAACACAAAGACAGGCAGCGTCATCACTAATCTGATACACATCATAACACTGCAGCTTCCCTGTGTCAACATTAAAAACATTGCCAAAAGTGGGAAAGATTATGAAAGTTTATTAGTTTTGCTAAAACTAATGACTGACAGGAAAATGGGAATGACTTATAAGGATTTTATGGCAGCAGTTGATAGAATTGATGTATCTAATGAACTCAAGAGATACTTCAAGGATCTTATCTGCAAGGCGGCAATGACATCACTTTCCGAAAGTGAGCGAGAACAATATCGCCAACATCTTCTTGAGGTCCCTTGGGAAGATGTTGTCGAATCTGCACGGGAGAAAGGATTAGAAGAAGGGATGAAGGAAGGAATGAAGGAAGGAATGGAGAAGGGTAAAGCCGAAGGAATACGTCAAGTTGCAAAGTCTATGTTGTCGAGGGGCATCCCATTGGAGGACATTTCTATAGTTACAGGCTTACCACAGAAGGAAATAAGTAAGCTCTCCTAACTTTGTCATCAGGATTCTCCCCCTAAAACGGATATATAAGCGGCAACACAAAAATCATTACCACCAGGAAAAGCAACTGCAAGGGGAGGCCTACTTTGATGTAGTCCATGAAATTGTATTTTCCCGCCGACATAACCATTGCGTTGGGCGGTGTTGAGAAGGGGCTGGCAAGACACATACTTGCTGCAACTGCCACACCGATAAGGAAAGGATATGGACTTACATTCATAGATATGGCTGCCTGTAAGCCAATCGGAGCAAAAAGAATGGCGGTAGCGGTATTGCTTATAAACATGGTAAGCAGAGAGGAAGCTGCCATAATTCCGGCAAGAACGGCATAAGGACCGTACGAACCCACTGCATCAACAATACCGTTGGTTACCAATGCTGAAGTGCCGGTTTTCTCCATCGCAGTTGCCAGAGGCATCATACCCGCAAAAAGAATGACGCTTTCCCAGTTGATTGTACGATATGCGTCTTTAACCGTTCTGAAACAGCCTCCCAAAACCATTAGAACAGCCGCTATCAGCACGGCGATCACAGGCGGTAACCAATTGAAAACCATGGCCAACACCATCAATATCAAAACAACGGCTGCGTAAGGAGCTTTGTGGTCGAGAGTTATTTTAGAGGCTTCGGTCTGGGGCTGTCCGATGACCACAACGTCTCTTTCAAGACGGCTGAGACGGTCGATATCCTCCCATGTCCCTTGAACCAGCAACATATCGCCTGCTTGCATCTTGACATCTTTTATATCCTGAACGATGTAATGGTCTTTACGCTGAATACTTAAGATGTTCACATTGTAATTTTGCCGGAATTGAGAATCCTTTACCAATCGGTTGTGCAGACGGCTGTTTTGAAGAATGACAACCTCCGCCATTCCTATCTCATCGAACTTGAATTTACCTCCAAATTTCGGACGCTCAATTTCTTTTTCAATTTGAGTGTCCAGGAATGAAAGATTATTCTCCTCCACGAAGTTCACTACATTTTTGTACTCACCAATGATATACAGAACGTCATTCTCAGTCAAAATAGTCTGCGCTTTGGGCAAAACGGCCCTGACGGAGCGGCTCAACGGAGAAGAAGAGCGGATGTGAATCTCACTGATGATGACCGAGTATCGTTTGGAAATATCAATTTCAGAGAGTTTTTTGCCTGCAATGGGGGAGTCTTTCGATACTACGATTCTGTATAAATTTTCAATCAAACAATAATCGGAAGCGAGTTGTTCCGGTGATTTGACGGTTGTCCTTCCATCACCCTGATCTTTCTTATCTGTTTTGTCGAGCATTTTGGACAACGGCCAGAGCAGTAATATTCCCAAAACCAACAGAATCATTCCTACGGGTAAAGTGGTAAAGAACTGCAATCCCTCATATCCCGCTCCAATCAAGGTATCGTGCATGATAAGAGTCGGCGGAGTACCGATCAACGTCATCATTCCTCCGATACTGCTCGCATAAGCCATCGGCATCAGGAGCCTGCTTGCACTGGTGTTGGATTTGACGGCCATGCTCACCACAATCGGCATCAACAACGCCACCGTACCGGTATTGCTCAAAAAGAGACCTATGAAAGCGGTTACCAGCATAACCAGCAAAAACAATTTGTAACTGCTGTTTCCTGCAAGTTTCAACAATCGATTACTCACTGCTCCGGCAAGCCCGGTTTGCGACAGCGCGCCTCCCACGATAAAGAGAGCAGCAATCATGATCACAACGGAGTTGGAGAATCCCGCCAAAGCCTCAGCCGGTGTCAGGACCTTTGTCAGCACCAATGCCAACAAACAACAAAGTGCCACGATATCGGAGCGAATTTTACCCCAAACAAGCAGAGCAGCAGTTACGATCAGAATAATAATAGTTGCAGTCATAAGAAATGAGGGCTATTAGAATACTAAAAAGATAGCCGGCGGCTATTTCGTATACAAAAGAAAGACATTTTATTTGATTTTTCAAATAAAGATCCGACAACCTTCTACCTTCTCCTGAATTCCGAGCAAATGATTGCTGTAGCTATGGCTACGTTGAGAGAATCCGGCGCATTGGCTGAGGAGTGTGAGAAGCCGGGAATGGAGAGGCGATGTGTTACGACCTCTTCCAGAGCAGGAGAAATGCCGTGGGATTCGGAACCCATCACTATCAGTCCGTTGGGGGTGAGATTCTCTTCATAGATGGATTTTCCCTCCGGGAAGGTGCCGAATACCGGCATTCCGGCGGTGTGAAACTCTGAAGCGATCTGCAGAAGGTCGCAATAGATGATTTGCGTGCGGAAAATGGAACCCATGCTGGCTTGTACCACCTTTGGATTGAAACAATCCACAGTATCGTGCGATGCGAAGATAGTCCCGATCCCAAACCAGTCGGCGAGCCGAATGATAGTCCCCATATTGCCCGGGTCGCGAAGGGAGTCGAGTGCCAGTGAGAGGGGACGGGAAGCAATCAGCTCTTCAATCTGCGATGCATCTGGTGCCGCGGGCTTACGAACCAGAGCCAGGGCGGGAGAGGGGGAGCTGAGCAGAGTGATGCGGGACATCGCCTCTTCCCCGATTTCGGAGATTCGGAATACTTTGATGACCTCAAACCCCGATTGGAGCGCTTCTTCCACGGATTTTTCGCCTTCTACGACGAAGAGTCCCACTTCGTCCCGATATTTCTTGCGGTCAAGTGAGCGGATGAGTTTTATTTCGTTCCTGGAAATCATATCCAAAGGTAACAATTAACCTGATTATAAGAATAATTTTATCTAAATTTGCAGGATAATGAAGAGGAGATTTGCATTTATATTTATTATGGTGATTATTGTCGCTTCCTGTAGTACCACACGGATTCTGCAGGAGGATGAATGCAGACTTGTGGAGAATAAGATTGTCATCACAAATGATGATGACTATTCTGCCTCTTCGCTATTGCCCTATATCAAGCAGAAGCCGAACGACTATTTCATAGGCCGCTGGAATCCTTTCCTTTATGTTTACAACTGGAGTTCGGGACGCGGCACGGGATGGGACAGATTTGTAGAGAAACTCGGAGTCGCTCCGGTGATCTATGATTCTACCTCCATAGATGCGAGTAAAAAGGGTATGCTTTCGCACCTCGAATACTCGGGCTATTATGGTTCGGATATTTCGCACTCCGTGCTTAAAAAGGAAAAGAAAGCCAGAGTAAATTATGATGTTACCCTTGGGAAACGCTATCTGATCGACAGCATAAGCTACGAGGTCCCTGATCCACTTATGCGCGAACTGCTGGCTTCTGATTCTGCCAACTTTACGGTAAATGTGGGTGACATACTTTCGGAAAAAGACCTTGAGGAGGAATCTGAACGCCTTGCCGGCCTATACCGCACTCACGGCTACTATGGTTTTACCAAAAACTATTTCTTCTTCTACGCCGATACCGTAAGACAGAAAGATAAAGCCGATTTGACCGTAGCCCTGGAAAATTATACCCGCAACGAATCGGAAGAGAGTGCACGTCCCCATAAGCAGTATCACATCGGTTCGGTCTCCATTGTCCCGATGTCCGGACTCAAGGTGCGTGAAAAGTTTCTCTGGCAGGTGAATACCATAAAACCCGGTGAGCTCTACAACGAACAGGTGATCAACTCTACTTACGAACGTTTCGCCAGCATCAGACTCTTCAGCAGTGTCAACGTGCAGCTTAGCGAAACCGATTCCTCGACGGTGGACTGTCGCATAATGCTCTCTCCCTCAAAACTCCAGGGGGTAAGGGCCAATCTGGAGGGTTCATTCAACTCTTCAGGACTCTTCGGAGTAACCCCTTCGCTCTCCTATTATCACAAGAACATCTTCGGAGGCGGAGAGTACTTTTCGCTCGGATTCAGAGGCAACTTCCAGTTCAAATTCAATGACCCCACACGCTCCAACGAGTTCGCCATATCCTCCTCCATCACATTCCCGAGGTTCCTTTTCCTGCCTATAAGACTCTTCCAGCATACACTTCCGCGTACCGACGTCAATCTCTCCTACAACTATCAGAATCGTCCGGAGTACACACGTATAATCATTTCCACGGCTTACGGCTACAACTGGAATCACAATAAGAGACTTTATTACCAGATAAACCCTCTTCAGTTCAACGTGGTACGCATCTACAATATGGATGATGATTTCTACTCGAAGCTGATAGACCCCTATCTGATCAATTCCTATCGCAACCACTTTGACTTCGGCGGAGGCGGAATGTTATATTTCACCACCAACAGTGCCACCAACCCCAAGGATACATACTTTTACCTCAGATTGCAAACCGATTTCGCAGGCAATATGCTCTCGCTCTTCAACGGCGGGCTGAAAAAGGATGAAAAAGGCTCTCACCTGATCTGGGGAGTGCCCTATTCACAATATGTCCGCAGCGAAATCACACTCGTCGAAACCCTGCGATTTGGAAGACAGAATAGGCTGGCTCTGGCGGGAAGATTCCTCGCCGGTGTCGGTTATGCCTATGGTAATTCCAATGTTCTTCCTTTCGAGAAGTTCTTCTACGCAGGAGGCTCCAACAGTATGAGGGGATGGCAGTCGCGCTCCGTGGGACCCGGATCTGCACCTGTAAGCTCCTCTTTTGCCATAGCCAACCAAACGGGTGATATGCGCCTTGAGGCTAATCTCGAGTTTCGCTTCCCCCTCTTCTGGAAGCTGCAGGGCGGGCTTTTCATAGATGCCGGTAATGTCTGGAATCTGCAGCGTGCATCTATTGACGGAGTTGCGAGGGATGAACGCGGTATTTTTACTGCTGAAAATTTCGGCAAGAGCATTGCGGCCAATTGGGGACTGGGTCTGCGTTTGGATTTCGACCTGTTGCTGGTACGTCTGGATGCCGGTATCAAGGCATATGATCCTGTTTCGCAGCAATGGCATTCTCCGGATATGTGGTTCCGCAAAAACGGTTATGCGATTCATTTCGGCATCGGATATCCTTTTTAATCTGAAAAACAAATTAAAAAATACAGAAAATCATGAAACACTTCAAATTCTTCTTTCTTGCAGTTGCCGCTTTTGTCGCTGTATCCTGCAATTTCGAAAGGGGAGAGGCGGACTATGATATAGTTCCTCTTCCTCAATCCATAACCCTTCTAGGAGGTGAACCCTTCGTGCTTAATTCAAAGACAAAGATTATCTATGATGCAAATGAGCCTCAGATGGAGCGCAATGCAGCTTTTCTCTCGGAATATATAGAACAGATCTCAGGATTGAAGCTCAAATATGAAGTCTCCGATGGCACCAACTTTGATAACAATATTGTTATATCTATTGATAGAGAGGGATATATGGAGAATGATGAGGGGTATATGATATCAGCGGGTAAAGAGGGGGTTGCTATAGTTGCAAAGAGCCCCGCAGGTGTATTTTATGGCATACAGACCCTCAGGAAGGCTCTTCCTATCGGAAAGTTCGGTACAGTAGAGCTTCCTAATGCCTCAATAAATGACGTTCCTCTCTTTGGTTATAGAGGAATGCATCTTGACGTTTCACGCCACTTCTTCGATAAGGAATTCGTTAAGAGATATATCGACATAATAGCTCTTCACAATATAAATACATTCCACTGGCATCTGACCGATGACCAGGGATGGCGTGTGGAAATCAAAAAATACCCGAAACTGACCGAGATCGGGTCAATGAGAAGCCATACGGTAGTCGGAAAGGATTTCGAGTCAAGTGATGAGACGCCTCACGGAGGATTCTATACCCAGGAGGATATCAAAGAGGTGGTAGCTTATGCTGCAGAGCGTTATATCACCATTATTCCTGAAATTGACCTCCCCGGCCATATGCTGGCTGCTCTTGCCTCATATCCGGAACTCGGTTGCACGGGCGAACAATATGAGGTTTGGCCCCGCTGGGGTATTACCGAAAAGGTGCTTTGCCCCGGCAAAGATGGTACCGTGCAGTTTTTAAAGGATGTTATGGATGAGATTATGGAACTTTTTCCCTCGGAATATATCCATATCGGAGGTGATGAGTGTCCCAAGGATCACTGGAAGGTTTGTCCCGATTGTCAGGCCCGCATCAAGGCTGAAAAACTCTATGCGAAAGATGGACATACCGCAGAACAGCGTCTTCAGAGCTGGCTCACGTCGGAGATTGAAAAATATATCAATGACCATGGCCGTCGCATTATCGGATGGGATGAGATTCTCGAGGGCGGACTCGCTCCAAATGCTACTGTAATGTCCTGGAGAGGTATTACCGGCGGTGTGACCGCTGCAAATATGGGACACGATGTGATTATGGTGCCTTATTCTCACTTCTATTTTGACTATTACCAAAGTGAAGACAGAGATAATGAGCCTTTGGCTATCGGAGGTTTTATCCCTGTGGAGAAGGTTTATGAATTCAATCCTTTCCCCGAAGAGGTGGATCCTTCTTTGCACGGTCATATCCTGGGTGTCCAGGCCAACGTATGGTGTGAATATATCAAGACCACCGACCATGTGGAATATATGGCTCTGCCACGTATGGCTGCCCTCTGTGAAGTGCAGTGGCGTCCTGCCGAGGTTCGTGATTATGAGGACTTCTTGGATCGCATGGAGCACCATCTGGCCCTTTACGACCACTTGGGCTACAACTACGCCAAGCACATTGTTCCCGGTCTGTAGTCGGGAGTTGGTAGTGTGTAGTTGGTTGGTGCGAGGTACGGGGTGATGCGTGGTGCCGGGGAATATAAGAATTTCGTCAGAGTAACATAAGTTTTACAACAAAATTATTGGCCAAAAATTTTCAAGTGTATTTGAAAATATTCAGATTTATTAAATATTTTCAATCATGGTTGAAAATATTGGCTCAATTAGAAAAAAACAGAGTTATTATGGACGATTACAAAATATCAACGAATGAAGGTATTGAACACATATCTGCATGGAATTTGGAAGACTATATTTTGAATTTCTGAGTAAGTTATGCAAAGAGTTTTATCGTTTCTTACGGATCTAATTCCTAATAACAACAAACCCTGGTTTGATGCCAATAAGGGGCGTTATAAGGAGGCACAGGCGATTTTCAACGATTTCGCCTCGGAACTTTTGGAGCGTGTGCAGAGCTTTGACCCCGAGGTGAGAGGCCTCACTCTCAAACAATGCACCTACCGTTTCTATAGAGACTTAAGATTCAGTAAGGATAAAACTCCATATAAGAAGCATTTCGGCATTTTCATCGCAAAAGACGGCAAATGCAGCGGTCATTCGGGATACTATTTCCATATCGAACCCCCTCATGCAGGCTACCTGGGCGGTCATTTGATGTGTTGTGGCGCCTATGCTCCGGAGCCGAAGGTGATGCGAAGCATTAGGGAGGAATTTATGCTAAATGGAGAAGCGCTGGTCCAAACTATGTCAAAGGCCAAGGGATTTGAATTGGAATGGGATGGAGCCCTGAAGAATATTCCGAGAGGATTTCCGCAGGACTCCCCCTATGCCGAATATTTCCGCTTAAAAAGGGTGCTGATTTCGCGCCCATTTGATGACAATTTTCTCTTTGCCCCCGATCTTGCAAAGCGCGCTGCCGATCTATTTGCCACCTGTACCGAATTCAACACCATTCTCAACCGCGCCATCGACTACGCCTACGAAGAATATTAGGGTAGTTCCGAGTGTGTAGTGTGTAGTGTGTAGTGTGGCTGGCCCTATGCCTCCTATTACCAATGACGATCTTAAAAAAGAAAAAATCGTGGCGCGAAATTATAGAAATCGTCGGATAGGTGATTTTTTAAAAGAATTGGAATTAACAGAAGGTCGCTCGACCGGCTTCCCAAAGATATATAGGGCAATGAGAAGCAATGGCTCACCGGATCCTGTCTTTGAAACCGATGAAAATAATCATTATTTTCTCGCAAAACTTCCTATACATCCTGCATTTGTAGGGGATAATGTCGCTCGCGATGTCGTAAAAGATGTCGTAAAAGAATTGTCTGAAAGACAGAAAGTTATATTGGAGTTAATGAGAGAAAATGACAGGATATCAGCAATGGAATTGTCGCAAAAAGTAGGAGTTACACAAAGAACCATTCAGCGAGAAATAGCTAAACTCACCGAAATGGGATGTATATCTCGAATTGACGGACGAAAAATAGGATATTGGAAGGTAATAGAATAATATTGTCCGTACCCCGAACCACTCATTAATCCATCAGGAAGACAAAGGTTGTAATGGCAGCAATACCCTCCTTGAATGTTTCTTGATTGACATTCTCGAAGTTGTCCAGCGAACCGTGGTGATACTTGAAATAGTCACTATTATCAGTCCTAAATGTGTAATATGGTTTTAGGGGCCAATTTCTTTCACCGGTATAGCGTGTCAACGTCAGACCACGGGGTTCTAGATAGGGGGTAAGTACCTCTTCCATCTTACCAAAATAACCGGGGTCTTCCGAAACCGAGAAGCCGACAGGTTTACCTGCTCCTGAGTCAATCTCAAGGTCGAAAATATAGGACTCGTGTTTTTCTTTGGAAATACGGGCGAATTCCTTCAGACCTGAGAGGTTCATTTCCTCATCTTGATATAGGACTATGCGGAGGGTATTTCTCGGCTGCATACGAAGTTTTTTGTATGCACGAAGCACTTCTATCGCGGCCACGCAACTTGAGGCATTATCCTGTGCTCCCTGGCTATTGAACCAGCTGTCCACATGAGCTGAAAGCAATATGATGTGGTCGGGATTGACTTTGCCGGGGATTTCAGCAACTATATTGCGTCCTATTGCCGGTTCAGGCCGGTTGTGTGCTGTGGAGTTGATGGTCACGGTAAGTTTTTTATCCTTTTTCAGAGCCTCCGAGAGCTTGTCAGCCGCATTTGTGGAGATAGCCACAGCAGGAACAGCTGCTATGCTGTCACCGTCGTGGCAGGCACCTGTGTGGGGAGTATCCCCGGGATGATTGCTGATTGAGCGGACAAGAACTGCCTTAGCACCTTTCTCAGTTACGAGTGAAGCCCCTCTTGAGCGTTGCCAGGCGTGTTTGCTGTAACTGTTGCCATCTTCCATCGCACCGTTGAAGAAGACAATTTTGTCTTTGCAACGGAGAGTTTCCAATTCCTCACGAGTGCCTACTTCCACCACTTGTGCGGTGACATCCTCGCCTGAGGTGCCGTTATTGAGTCCGAGAGCAATTGAAGGAAGCTCGATTACAGTGCCATCAGAGAGGTTCATAGTAACCTTCGTAACTCCAGGATCCCAGTTGGGTACTTCGACTTCCTGGTGCCATATATTTTTGATGCCAATCTCTTCTGCAAGGACATAAGTGAAGTAGTCTATTACCTCATCATTATTTTCGCTTCCGGACATTCTGGCCGGATAATCCTTGCATACCCTTTCAAGAGTAGCGACGGCGGTTGTGTTTTCATTCTGAAAATAGTTGTAAATCTTGTCGATTTGCTGCTCAATAGTGACCTTTTTGCAGGAAACTGACAAAAGGAGCACTAAAGTGAGCAGAATAATTCTCTGAATCTTTGAATACATATTTGGTACTATTATTAAAGTGATGAAAATATTGTTTCGGTTTATCAAACAAAGGTACGAATAAAACAGCTCAAATCATTTTCCTTGTTTATCAAAAAGCGCACCAGGTCGATTTAAATTCAATATCTCAGCAATATTCTGAGATTTAGTGCCGGCGACAATGAAGTTGTGCAGACTTCTAATATTGGAAAATTTTATTAAGTGCGATTTTGTATTAGCGTCTATTCAAGGGATTCGGAGCAACTTCCGGCTTATTTGAATCCTCAGAGGACTCCAACATCTTGACATAATCTTCCAGAATAGCGTAAACTTCCTCGATATCGTCAGATAACGAGAGACGCAGATTGGCGTAACTCTTAATTTCAAGACAATCCTGGAGAAATTTGTAAACGGGAATCCTTTTAGTCCAATAATCGGTGTCGAAAAAGATCATCGGAGCTGACTCGTCATCCATGAAATAGTGGTTCTGGGCTGCATCCTGGAATATCTCCTGCATAGTGCCTGCGCTACCCGGAGTATAGATGATACCGCCGTGTGCAATGGTGATAATACCATCTTCACGTATGCTATTGGCAAAATATTTAGCGATATCAGTGGAGAAGATACAGGCAGGCTCGTGACCATAGAACCAAGTAGGCACACCAAGACTCCTGAACTGAGTCTGAGGGTACTTTTCAAGCACCTCAAATGCTGTCTTTAGCCAATTACGGTCCCTATATGAGGGTGCTGTGACTACCATACTGATGGCATCCTCCACTTCCCAATTGCTTCTGCCGGCCATCCATGCCCCAAGATGGGCTGCTTCCATCGCACCGGGGCCGCCACCTGTCACAATAAGACGCCCCTTTTCGGTAAGCAGTTTGCCCAAATAGACAACCCTTCTATAAATATGATCGGAGCGAAGGATTGCGTGTCCTCCCATTACCGCAACCACCATTTTGGGGTCGTACCGGTCTATCAAATCATACATGGCATCGGTTATGGCGTGGTCGTGGATTACACGTGCGAGAGTTTCATAAATATCACGTCCATATTTGCCTTTTGAGATATAGCGCTGGTAGGCGCGTTTATCGTAACTTGTGGCAAGAGTATCGTAATCTTCGATATCGTATCCTTCGTAAAGTGTATAAGGATTATAGAGTTCGCTGGTGTAGATCCTGTAAGGGACATTCATCTTGGGAAAGGTGACGCAGGTATGGTCTATGTTATCTTTTACCTCCATAGGAATGTCACATCCGAGGAACATGCAGTCGGAAAATTTGAAGTCCTTTATCTTATCGTAGATTTGAAAGAAGTCGAGGGTATTGAAAACACAGTGAACGATAATATCGTCTTCTTTGCTTTGCAGCAGTCTTTCCAAATCTTCTATATTGTCAATCTCTTTCAATGAATACTTTCTCATAATTATTTATATTTTTCTATTTAGCATAATAACCTGTGGGAAATCCACCCGCAGCTGCAGGAAGCACTCCGTGGGCTTCGAGTTGTCCCCGGAATACCCTGTCGGCTGCAGAAATATTGGCTTCTGAGGAACTATAACCCACCAGAATGCCCTCGAAGGCATCTATGTCAATTTTGTCAAGTGCGTAGGGATTGTCCATTATAGCCAAAACTACTTTCTGTTCGCGAGCCCACGCTGAAATAAAGTCGTAAATCTCCTGAGGAGGGATGGCCGCATAATTCTCTCTATCGTTTTTAGGTGCTCTCATTTCCGGAAGGTAGATTACCACATATTCAAGCCCCCGAGCACGCTTGCGTGCATTTTCGAGGAGATCTTTCGTGATTCTCCGAGGTAAGATTATGGTATCTGCAGCTCCAACGGCGCTCAGAGTCTCAAGGTTTTGGTCAGGGCCCCATTCGGGGTGCTTAACGAGGGTCATCGACTCCTCAGCTACTTTATTGATGATATCCAATACCTCGACTGTCTCAACCTGAGCAAAAGCATCCACAGGGTCAATCTGGGGAGTGCCATCGAGGAGGCCCATTTGTTCCTTCATCCTGAGTATTTTGCGCAGACTCTCGTCAACGCCCTCAATGGAGATTTCTCCTCTACGTACGGCTTTGCGAAAGGCAGCTATGACCTTACGCTTATCTCCGGGAGGCATCAGCAGGATATCGGATCCCGCTTTGAAAGACTCTATGGCTACCCTTTCTTTAGGGACATATTCCGTGACACCCTTCATACCGAGTGCATCTGTTACGACTATTCCCTCAAATCCGAGCTCTTCCTTGAGCAGACCGGTAATGATGGGGTAGGAGATGGAACTGGGCACTCCTGTGGGGTCAAGCGAGGGAACGCTCAAGTGGGCTACCATCACCATTGCCACGCCTTCCCTTATCACATGTTTGAAGGGATAGAGTTCCAGCGAGTCGAGGCGTGCACGGTCAAATGTGAGCACCGGTAGTGCCTTATGTGAGTCTGTTTCGGTATCCCCGTGGCCGGGAAAATGCTTGGCTGAGGCGAGCGTACCGCCCTCTTGCATCCCTTTTATAATGGCTGCGCCATAAAGAGCTACTTTCTCGCGGTCATCACCAAATGAACGTTGTCCGATAACGGGATTTAGAGGGTTGTTATTGATGTCAATAGTTGGCGCATAGTTGATGTGAATGCCCAGACGCACAAACTGTTTAGCCATCGCGCTACCCACCTGATATACGAGATCGGGTGAGGAGAGGGCTCCCAATTGCATATTGCGGGGAAACTGAGTAAGGGTATCGAAACGCATCGAGGCTCCCCATTCTCCATCCACAGAGATAACTAGAGGGATTTTCGACATTTTCTGGAATCGGTTGGCGCGCTCTATATAGTTGTCGATATCCATTTCCATCAGGATCAATCCACCAATTTTGTCTCTTTTTATGAGTTTGTCAAAATAGGGATCTCCCAAATCATATCTGTCGCTGTATTCTATGATGAAAAGTTGTCCCACCTTCTCTCTAAGGGACATTTTCTCTATAATCTTTTCAACCCTGTCCTCCTCAACTTTCCCGGGTTCCACCTTTTCCGGCCTTTTCCCTGAAAAGAATGCCGCAAAAATGGCCAAAGCCACAACGATAAATCTTATTTGTTTCTTATTCATACTACACACTACATACTACTCACTACAGACTACACACTACACACTACACACTACACACTACATACTACATACTACTCACTACACACTATTCTAAGGTTTTGGAAGCAGCAGGTGGAGCCGTCATTAGGCATTGTGATGACAATGCGTACCGCTTTTACAGGTGCTTCAAATCCGCTGATTTCAGCATAATATCTCTTGAATTCCGGCCCCTTTATGAAGGTTTCTCCGTCGTAGGAATACTCCACATAGCCGTCACTAACACCATAAAAGGGGATATGGGCATATCCGGTAGGAACACCTATTTTTGTGCACTGTACCGGCTCGTCGAAAATATAGGTAAGGGTCTGACCCGCTTCCAAACGTTTGTCGCTACGCGCTATTTGACGGAAATTGTAACCGGTGATATTGGTCAGAGGAGTATTGGATCTCATCTTAATGTCTGTTTCTACTCTCACTGCCGGCTTTAGCCAATGGTGAAGTACCACACCTTCTGGAGCGACTGAGATACTCTGCAGATTATCACCCCAGAAGGTAGCGAAACGGAATTTTTCAGGAGAATCGGTGACGATGGTGCCATTTAATACTTTCGATGTACTAACGGGATCGCTACCGTCGGTTGTATAACGCACAACGGCTGCGGGATAGGGGAGAACTACATCTATCTGCTGATCGTTATATGTTACAACAGGGGGTTCAACGCGGAAGGCTATTCCCATCTTGTCCAGGCGGCGGTAGTGACTGCTCACCAGACGGCGGTGGAAATCCTCATAGTCCCTCTTTTCCCTGCTGCTCCAGCCTACCTCCGCAAGCGCTGCCAGACGGGGGAATACCTGATACTCCGCAAATCGGGGAGGATACTGCATCAATTCCGTCCAAAGCCCTCCTTGAGGGCCGAGTACCAGCTTTTCCTGTTCAGGAGTAAGTTCGCCCAAACCCGCTGTAGGGTCATAATTGTATACACGGTCAAGCGGAATGACAGCAGCCCAGTTGTGACCTCTCTCTGCCGGCGAATGCTGCATGTCGAGATAGCAGTATTCGCTAAGTTGCATCACCGTGGGGTAACCCTTGCTAACGGACTCCTTAGCCTTCTTATATCCTCTCCAGGCCACCACAAGAGCATCTGTGCCTACTCCACCCGCATCCTGAATGTCGTCAAATCCTGCGAGACGCTTTCCATGCTTGTTTATAATTTTCTCCATTCTGCGGACAAAATGGCCGAGAAGCTCGTGAACCTCCTTGTAGCCCTCTTTTTCCATAAGTGCGCGACAGCCGGGGCACTGTGCCCAATAGTCCCACACAACCTCATCGGCTGCAATGCTGATATAGGGACCCGGGAAGAGTGATGCTATCTCCTTGAAAATATTGTCCAGGATTTTGTAGTTGGATTCATTGCTTACACACCATACATTATCAAACTCCCCGCAGGCACTGGCCTTGTCTGTAGAAGTGCCGCATGTTACGCCATCCAGTACTGCTGTAGAGGAGAGTGCGTGTCCGGGCAGGTCGATTTCCGGAATAATGGTGATATTGCGTTGCGCCGCGTAGGCTACGATCTCTTTGATATCCTTCTGTGAATAATAACCGCCGTAGCGTTCGTTGCCCGAAAGATAGGTGGCGGGGATAACCTCATTACGGCCTCGCCAGGCGCCTTTTTCGGTCAATTGAGGATATTTCTTTATTTCTATTCTCCACCCGTTGTCATCCGTCAAGTGCCATTGGAAAACATTTAGTTTGTGAAGTGCCATCCAGTCTATGAACTGCTTGACATATTCTTTATCAAAGAACGTACGGGAGACGTCCAGCATAAATCCTCTGTGAGGGAATCGCGGTGTATCCTCAATGATGACATTTTGCAGCGAATATTCGCGCAGACGAAGCTTTTCTCCGCTGTATACTTCCTGGGGAAACATCTGGAGCAGAGTCTGCACTCCATAGAAAAGTCCCGCATCATCGGAGGCTCTTATAGTCACTCCCTTGTGACATACGACAAGAGAGTAGCTTTCTGGCTTGAATCCTTTCTCTTTACGGAGCACTATGGCATTGCCCTTGGTAGTAACCGGGGCCTTACCGAGTGTGATGCCATATTCGAAAATCGGGCTGATATGCTGTTGGAGATAGGAAGCGCTAAAGCTACCATCGATATCGGGGATAATGACGGTGTGTTTATTTATGGTAAAAACGCCCTCCTGTTCAATGACGCTTTGCGGAATGGGAACCAGGTCCGAAATGCCTTGTGCATGGAGTGAGGCTGCAGAGGCTGTCAGGAGTGCTGCGGTGATCATGAGTTTTAAATAATTCATTATGTAAAATAAGATTTCTTTTGTAATCAGTGCGGTAAAATTGCGAAAATAGTCCTTTTTTCCGACAAAAGTTACATCATATTAGTTTTTTTTCTATTTTCGCCCCCAATATCAACCAATGTTCTTTTTATGGACTCAAATGAAGAAAGTACTAATTTCCTTCGTGGCCTTGATGTTATGCTTCCAGGCCTTCTCTCAGGACTCTGAGTCGTCGGCAAATTATGCCGGACTGACTCTCATTCCGCGTCTTGATCTTACACCGTATTATAGCAAAGCAGACGGTGCGTGGGGTTTCAGCCACGGCAATTCTTCAATTTACACACTTTTCGAGGGCTCCGCTTCGGAGTATTTCAGCTGGACACTGGCCAATCACTGGATCAGCACAGGTCGTTTGGATGACGACGAATACGAATACGGCTGGCCTTATACTTCCCTCGGATATTCCAACACTACAAACTGGATAGATTTATGTTTTATAAATCTTAATTTCAGTAATTGGACGATTTCTCTCGGTAAAGATATGATCCTTACCGGAGGATTTGAGTATGATGACTGGGACTGGGATGTACATCCCGAGTTTGCAACTTCCCTTTGGAACGGACTTCCGGTCTATCAGTGGGGAGGGAAGGTCACCTATACCACTCCCAACGAGGGTCATGAGTTTGCAATCCAGGCAACTACTTCCCCTTTCGCAGAAAGATTTTTCTCGAAAAACCTTTTTACATCTTCCGCACAGTACAAAAAGTATGGAGAAGTGTATGAGGTAATAGCGAGTGCATCAGTGTTAGCTTACGAACCGGAAGGCAGGGCTGAAGGCAACATTTGGTATTATCCTTTGTTTGTTCTCGGTCAGAGAGTCCATCTGGGTGACTGGACCTTGACTTTGGATGTTTCCAACAACTTCGGATTTGATGACGTTTATGTCAGACTAAGGGAGGGTTTGGGTCTGAATGCAGCAGTTACCTGGGCTCCTTCAGACAAGTTAGAGCTTGGCTGGAGAGGGTTGCATGCGAGGACATTCAATATGTACCCGGGGCAACTAATCCGATGGAATACCGGCCTTATCTGTCATTATTATCCTCTTAAAGATAGTGATGCCCTCAGAATCCATGCATACGTAAATTATGATAATGATCGCGGAGATTCAAATTTAACATTCTCTGTAGGTATCAGATACAACTTTCTTATTAACCTTTGGTAATAAATGGCAGCTTCAGACAAGATCATCGAGATCCGTCATCTGAGCAAGTCCCTTGGTAATAAGAAGGTGCTGGATGACATTACTATAGATATACGTAAAGGAGAATTCGTTACATTTCTCGGTCCTTCAGGTTGCGGCAAGACCACTACTTTGAGGTTGATTGCCGGCTTTCTCGCCCCTGATGAGGGCGAAATACTGTTCGAGGGCAAGGATATCTCCGGAGTTCCTCCTTATAAACGTCCTTTTAACACCGTATTCCAGCGTTACGCCTTGTTTCCGCATCTGGATGTGTACGACAACATCGCATTCGGCCTCAAACTCCGGAAGGTTCCTCGAGAGGAAATCAACAAGAGGGTACGCAGGGTGCTCAAAATGGTGGGTATGACCGACTATGAGGATAGGGATGTGGATTCTCTCTCAGGTGGACAGCAGCAGAGGGTGGCCATTGCGCGAGCGTTGATCAACCAGCCCAAAGTGCTGCTTCTGGATGAGCCTCTGGCGGCACTTGACCTTAAGATGCGCAAGGATATGCAGATAGAATTAAAGGAGATGCATAAGAAACTCGGTATTACCTTCATTTACGTCACCCACGATCAAGAGGAGGCGCTTATCCTCTCTGACACCGTCGTGGTGATGAATGAGGGCAAAATACAGCAGATTGGCACTCCCACGGATATCTACAATGAGCCTCGGAATTGCTTTGTAGCCGACTTTATAGGCGAATCCAATATTCTCAACGGTAAGATGTTCGCCGACCGTAAGGTGGGCTTTATTTACCACGATTTCGACTGTATAGATGAAGGTTTCGGAGAAAATGTTCCCGTAGATGTAGTAGTGCGTCCTGAAGATATTTATATAATGAAAAATACCGAGGGTGCGCAGTTTACCGGTGTTGTCGAATCTTGCGTATTCCAGGGTGTTCACTACAAGATGTTTGTTCAGACTGATACCGGTTACGAATTGATGGTACAGGACTACAATGCATTTGATGTGGGTTCGACTGTCGGTCTGGTCATCAGGCCGGAGGATATCCAGGTTATGCACAAGGAGCGCTCATTGAATACCTTTGAAGGAGAAATGGTGGACGAAACCCATGTGCGCTTTCTTGATGGTGAGTTCGAATGTCCAAGACAGCCGGGAGTCGAAAAAGGTCAAAAGGTCAAAGTGGAGGTCGATTTCAACAAGGTTGAACTATTTGACCACCAGGAAGAGGGAGTACTCTCCGGTTTCGTCTATTTTATGATATATAAAGGAAACCATTACCATATTACTGTGATGACCGATGAGGGTCACCACATCTGGGTCGACACCCATGATGTATGGGATAAAGGTGACCTGGTTGGTATTAATTTCCCTGCTAAACACATCAAGATAACCCCGTTGAAATGAATAAACGAAGCAGTTGGAGTCTGCCATATCTGATCTTTCTGGTCATTTTCGTGGTGCTTCCCCTGATTTTGATACTGGTATATGCTTTCCAGGATGCTCAGGGCCGCTTTTCGTTTGAAAACATCACGAGGTTTTTCTCGGACAAGGATGCCTTGAGTACCTTTGGGCTTTCGCTCGAAATTGCCATTTTAAATACCCTGATATGCCTTCTGCTGGGTTATCCCGCTGCCTGGATTCTTGCCAATAAGAAATACAACCGCAGCGCAGTGACTGTGGTGCTATTTATCCTTCCGATGTGGATAAATGCCCTTATGAGGACCCTGGCCACGGCAGAGCTCTTCAATGTGCTGGGTATTACGCTGGGTAAGGGTACTTTGCTATTCGGTATGGCCTACGACTATATTCCATTTATGATCTATCCGATCTACAACATCCTCAGTAGAATGGATCACTCTTATATTGAGGCGGCGGAAGATCTGGGAGCTACTCCCTGGAAGGTCTTCTGGAGGGTAACCGTGCCTCTTTCAATCCCGGGTGTAATCAGCGGAGTTATGATGGTATTCATGCCTACGGTATCCACCTTTGCCATCTCCGAATTCCTGACCAACAACAAGATCAAGCTCTTCGGTACCATCATTCAGGAGAATATCAACTCCTCCATGTGGAATTACGGATCTGCCCTTGCCTTAATCATGCTCGTTATCATTGGTATCACTTCATTGTTTTCCAATGATAGTAAAAATGCCGAAGGAGGGCTTGTCTAGGTTATGAAGAAGTTTTTAGCAAAGGCATATATCTGGTTTCTGCTGGTCATTCTCTATGCCCCCATCATTTTTATAATTATCTTCTCCTTTTCGGAGTCAAGGGTGTTGGGCAACTGGACCGGTTTTTCCACCAATCTATATACAAATCTATTCTCACCTCAGGCAGCCGGTGCTACATCACTATTTAAAGCTATTTACAATACGTTGATTATTGCGCTGATATCGGCATTTGTATCTATGATCCTCGGTGCCATTGCCGCCATAGGCATTTATAACCTGCGAAGCCGCAATAAGAGCGTAATGCTTTTCTTAAATAGCATTCCGATAATCAATCCTGACATCATCACCGGTGTATCGCTCTTTTTGCTCTTTATATTTCTGCATATTTCGCAGGGCTATACTACCGTCGTGCTGGCGCACATTACCTTCTGCACTCCTTATGTGGTGCTGAGCGTGATGCCGCGACTGACACAGATGAATCCTAATATCTATGAGGCGGCACTTGACCTGGGTGCAACTCCGATGCAGGCGCTTCGCAAAGTGCTGATACCTTTGCTGCGCCCCGGAATGATCTCCGGGTTCATACTGGCATTCACAATGTCGCTTGACGACTTTGTCGTAACATTTTTTACCAGAGGTACAATCGGTCTTGAGACGCTCTCCACCTATATTTACGCCGATGCGCGTAAAGGAGGCCTTACTCCGGAACTGCGTCCTCTGATGACTATCATATTCTTAACTATCTTAATCCTTCTGGTGATATTCAATATCAGGAAGGCAAAATCCGAAAAACAACTGACATAATGAAAAGACTTTTTACCCTTCTGGCAGCCTTGCTGCTTATTGTATCCTGCACAAGTGACAGGAGCAAGTATCTGAAAGTTTACAACTGGGGCGACTATATTGACGAGTCCCTAATCGGCGAGTTCGAGCAGTGGTATTACGAACAGACCGGTGAAGAGGTGAAAATCATCTACCAGACTTTTGACATCAATGAGACTATGCTTTCAAAGATCGAAAAAGGAGAGGAGGACTTCGACGTGGTATGTCCTTCGGACTATATCATCGAACGTATGCTCCGTGATGACATGCTCTTGCCCATAGACAGGGATTTTGGCGATACTCCCAACTACATTGATGACAACATCGCCCCCTATATTCGCGAGTGCTTTGACAAGATCGATGGCAGCGGCAAAAATGCCAACGATTATTCAGTCGGCTATATGTGGGGAACTGCAGGTATCCTTTACAACAAAAAATATGTGGCAGCAGAAGATCTGGGTACCTGGGATATCATCAGGAATCCCAAATATACCAACAAAATCTTCATTAAGGATGCCCCCAGGGATGTGTACTGCTCGGTTTTGATTTATCTTAAACAGGATGAGTTAAAAGAGGGAAAAATTACCCTTGAAGAGTTGATGTATGACTCTTCGGATGCTTCAATTGAAGCTGTGGAGAACTATATGAAGGATGTGAAGAGTCTGGTTGCAGGTTGGGAGGCTGATTTCGGCAAGGACCAGATGACTCAGGAGCGCGGTTGGATCAATCTCACCTGGAGTGGAGATGCTGTATGGGCTATTGAAGAGGCAAAGGCAATGGGTGTAGAACTCGATTACTATGTCCCCTACGAGGGTAGCAGCGTATGGTTTGACGGCTGGGTAATCCCCAAATATGCCAAGAATATAAAAGCTGCGAAATACTTCATCAACTTCCTCTGTATGCCGGAAAATGCCGTGAGGAATATGGATGTCATCGGCTATGTTTCTGCAATCGGTAGTGATTCGGTACTTGAGGCGATTGAGGATGAAGAATATGAGCCCCTTGATTTGAGATATTTCTTTGGCCCCGAAGCTGATTCAGTACGTGCCAATCCCGTGCTCTATCCCGATCAGAGTGTAATTGATCGCTGTGAAATGATGCATGACTGGGGTGATGAGACTCCCAAATTGATTTCAATGTGGAGCCGCGTCAAAGGCAATGAATCAAGCAATGTCGTGACGATAGTCATCATTTGTGTCTTCGTGGTCTTGCTTGTGATATTCGCTTTGCGCAGGAGCATATCCAAGTCACGCCGTGGAAGCAGTAATAAAAAAGGCAAAAAGCCTGTGAAGAAGTAAAGGTATGAGGAATAAAAAAGAAGAGGAATAACTTGTGTTATTCCTCTTCTCGTGGGAGCAATAGGATTCGAACCTATGGCCCTCTGCTTGTAAGGCAGATGCTCTAAACCAGCTGAGCTATGCTCCCTTTTGTTTAGGGATTGCAAATATAGATACTTTTTTAAAACCACCAAAATAAAATGAAGAAAATTGTAATTATTTCAATGCTGATTGCTCTCTTTTCAGCCTGCAACGCGCCTAAGGCCAATATTGCAGAGCTGATTCAGATAACAAAGGAAATTCCTCAATATGTTAAAGCCGCAAAAATTCCGGTCTTCCAATATCGTATTTTCGAGCAGGATATAAGTGTCGGAGGGGTCATTCTTGCGGATAGTGTTTACAGCTACACCCAGCCTGCCAATGAATCCGCTATCTTTCAGGCGGCCTCCCTCAGCAAGCCTTTATTTGCATACATTGTTATGAAGATGGTGGATAGGAGAGAGATTGACCTAGATACTCCCATCTGCCACTACACAGATATGGATCGGTTTGAGGATAAAGAGATGGCCGCTATTCTCACTCCGAGGATGGTGCTCTCACATACCACGGGACTGCCCAACTGGGCAACCGGCCCTTCATCGGACGAATGGCCGACCAGTGTGATCAAATTCAAATACCCGGCAGACTCTTGTTTTTCCTATTCCGGTGAGGGCTTTGCTTATTTGCAGCGCGCCGTAGAGGCAATTCGCGGTGCATCTCTGGATGAAATTGCACGCGAAGAGGTATTTATCCCACTGGAGATGAATTCCACCTCATATGGTTGGATGCCGCAGTATGATAGCATAGCGCTTGACGGTTTCAACCGTACTGCAGAAAATCGCGGTCAGGGTCGCCACCCGCGCGAGAATAGTGCTTACACCCTGCGTACCAATGCTGCCGACTATTCGCGCTTCCTGATAGCTCTTCTGGATGGAACCGGTCTTACTGCTGCTTCGCATGCTGAAATGCTCAGGCCGCAGGTGCATGCAATTCGCTATGCTGATAACCACCGTGATTGTGACTCAACAGTTTGGTGGTGTTTGGGTGTGGGATCGATTTTTTCAGATACAGCTGCCGCTGAAAAAGGGGAGGCCCCACGCTACTATTGGCATTGGGGTGATAACGGAAATTTCAAGGCACTCTTTGTGTTCCGTCCTGAAGATTGTCGGGGATTAGTCTATTTTACAAATAGTGCAAACGGCCACGACGTAGTTACATCAGTAACGCAAGCAACCTTCGGAGAAGAACTTCCCCTGCAGGATTGGATTCAAAAATAAGGGTTTTAAGCTATTTTGAGCTCTTCGACTATATTGGATATCCAATTTTTGTTTGAACGCGTTTAAAGGCGTTTTAAAGCACTTATAATCGTTTCTATATGAAAACCCTTTACTGCTATTTTTTACTAATTGCTCTTCTGTTTGCATATTCATGTCAAGGCGACAAGAATACGACGGATCTCATTCAGTTAATTCCATTTCCAAATAAGATCGAGATTGGGCGGGATTCGCTTGAGATTTCGTCAGGGTTCAAATTGAACTTTGCGGAGGTTGCTCCAGCGACAGAGAGTAATGCAAAATCGGAGATTGAGAGCAACCTAACAGAGTATTTGGAGTCAACCGTATTGAATATCTCAGATTCCGGTGTAGAGGTAAAGGTTTCATTAAAAACGAATTACGCGAATGATTCGCAATTCTTGCATAGCTCAAACAAGGCCAATGACTCAAAAAAATCGAGTGAGACCCAAAAGAAACATGACACAAATATATCCAACTATTCGAATAGTTCAAATAGTTCAAATACCTTGTATAATTCGGATTCTTGGGGCCACTCTTATCTCTTGAATGAGTCATATACGATCTCGGTCAATAAAAAAGGAATCAACATAGCTGCAGCGTCTGAAGCGGGCCTGTTTTATGCCATTCAAACGCTTATTCAACTCACAGAGCAGAATCCTGATAAACTTCCCTTTATTGAAATAGAAGATAGCCCGCGTTTTGCTTATCGAGGGATGCATTTGGATGTTTCACGTCATTTTTTCTCGCTGGATTTTCTGAAAAAGCAAATCGATATGATGGCGCATTATAAGCTCAACTATTTTCACTGGCATCTCACGGATGGACCGGGTTGGCGCATAGAAATTAAGAAATATCCTGAGCTGACCAATATCGCCGCAAGGCGTACACATTCGCTATGGAAAGAATGGTGGGCTTCGGGGCGAAAATACACAAATGAAGGCGACCCGAATGCTTATGGCGGCTATTATACGCAGGATGAGGCGAGAGAATTGGTTGAATATGCCGCAAAACGACATATCACAATTATTCCTGAAATAGAGATGCCGGGACATTCCGAGGAGGTTTTGGCCGTTTATCCGCATCTTGCATGTACGGGAAACCCATATACAAGCAGCGAATTTTGCATTGGAAATGAGGAGACCTTTGTTTTTCTGGAGAATATACTGGATGAGATTATGGATATTTTTCCCTCTGCTTACATCCATATCGGTGGCGATGAAGCGAGTAAAGAGCATTGGAAAAAGTGTCCCCAATGCCAGGAACGCATTAAAAATGAGAATTTAAAGGATGAGGCTGAACTGCAAAGCTATCTAATCAAACGAATAGAAACATATCTGCACTCGAAAGGCAGAGAGCTGATCGGTTGGGATGAGATTTTGGAAGGCGGATTGGAGAAAAGTGCGATCGTGATGAATTGGCGAGATGAAAAAATAGGGATAGAGGCTGCACAAAGCGGACATAAGGTTATTATGACACCCGGAAAATACACTTATTTCAACAGCTATCAAAGTTCACCCGAAAAAGAACCCGAAGCCATGGGTGGATTCTTGCCTCTGGAGAATGTTTATGCTTATAATCCTGTTCCCGATAGCCTTTCAACGTTAGATATAGAGAAGATTTGGGGTGTTCAGGCATGTTTATGGACGGAGTATATCCCCACTGAAGAGCATGCCGAGTATATGCTCTATCCGCGTATGTTGGCACTAGCAGAAGTAGCCTGGACTAACCCGGAAAATAAGTCCTGGGAGTCATTTAAATATCGTGTCAATCAATCCATTCCCACATTACAGCATAAGGGTTACAATACCTTTACCTTGAGCAAAGAACCGGAAATTTTAATGGAAAATGATTCCCTCAATAACGCAATTGCCATTGCTTTAAAATCGGAAATATCTCCTGTAGAAATAAGATACACAATAGACGGTTCAGCACTTACAAGTGAGTCACATCTTTACGAGAGCCCGATTTTAATAAGAGATTCAGCAAATCTTAAAGCCCAACTGTTTAGAGATGGAAAACCTTTGGGTGATGTGATTGAACAACGAATTGATTATCATAAAGCGATAAGGAAGAAAATTGAATATCTCAATCCATACAACAGATACTATCCTGCAAACGGGCAGAACAGCTTGATTGATGGACTATATGGCGGTTTTTCGCATGGCGATGGCTTTTGGCAGGGATTTATCGGAGCACCCTTTGACGTGATTATCGATTTAGGAGAAACAGATTCACTTCGTCATATCCGCATCAACTTTTTGCAGAATGCGAACGCTGAAATTTGGCTTCCAAAAGAGATCACAATCGCACTTTCCAACGAAAGAAATGGGGATTTTGAACCGGTTGTTACATTTAATAACAGCATCATAAGCGACAAAGCAGGCACATTCTTCAAATCCTTTGAATGGAACGGCTCCTATCAAGCCCGCTTCATACGCATCACCGCAACAATTAATCCAACCGTTCGCGGATGGCTATTTGCCGATGAAATTGTTGTATGGTAGTATAAGCTGTCAGCCATTCATGATCTAAAATAATTTTACCATAGATGGCAGTATTTAATGAGTTACAGCGTATATGTAATATACTGAACTCATGATATTTTAAAATACCAATACACATCATCATGAAAAAGATTAATATCATTTTTGTACTTCTTGTTTCAACGATGATCACTTTGTCTTGTGATAAGGACCGAGGTCGCAGTCGGCCTCCTATACCTCCCATAGCAGTCAGTGTTTATCTGGAAGATAAATATGGAAGGGATTTGCTAGATCCTGATTCCAAATACTTTTTTGCAGACTCAGTCGTGCTTGAACATAGAGGTAGTGAATATCGGTTGTATAATTCGAAAATAGAGACTAAAAGCTATGTGTCTAGATATGTGGGTCTCTCATTAATGAACAAACATGGCAGATATTACCTTAGTTTTGGGGCCTTTGATAATATAACCGATTATGAAACTGACTTTATTTTTCATTGGAAAAATAATACGGCAGATACTATCCATTATATCAGATACCGCGATTACGATCTTCATGTACTCTGCGAGAAGTGGCAACTTAACGGCGTAGAGGCCACTCATCCGATTGTTATTAAAAAAGCAATTGGTCATTAGTCATTAGCTATTAGCGTTGGCTATTGGCCGAAAATCATATACCACGCAACTTGCAATACGCAATACTACATACTACACACTAGAAACTCGGAACTAACCCGAAACGGACATTTTGTCAGTTTCGGGGGATGGTACTCTTTTTGCCCTCTTGTGTTAAAACAAAGATTATAAACAGTTTTAATATAAGATTATGGCAAAAGGAACAATTGGAGTAACTACCGAGAATATATTTCCGGTAATTAAAAAATTTCTTTATTCAGATCACGAAATATTCATTCGCGAACTTGTAGCAAATGCGGTGGATGCCACCCAGAAGCTAAATACGATTGCCAACAGCGGTGAATTTAAAGGTGAGTTGGGCGATTTGACCATCAGGATTGACCTGGATCCCAAGGAGGGCACATTGAAAATCACCGACCGCGGTATCGGTATGACAGCGGAAGAGGTTGACAAATATATCAATCAGATCGCATTTTCCAGCGCAGGCGAATTTCTCGAAAAATATAAGGATCAGGCAGCCGGCATCATCGGTTATTTCGGCCTCGGTTTCTATTCGGCCTTTATGGTCTCCAAAAAGGTGACTATTGACACTCTTTCCTGGAAAGAGGGTTCCAAGGCTGTCAGATGGGAGTGTGAGGGAGATCCCGAGTACACAATGAGCGATTCCGACAAACAGGACAGAGGCACTACGATAACCCTTCATCTGGATGATGATGCAAAGGATTTTGCTCAGGAGCATAAAATAAGCGAACTGCTACACAAATATTGCAAGTTTATGCCCGTTCTCATTGCTCTGGGTAAAAAGAAAGAGTGGAAGGATGGCAAATATGTCGATACCGACGAGGATAATATAATCAACAGCATCAAACCTCTCTGGACAGTCATGCCGACTGAGTTAAAGGATGAGGATTATATGGAGTTTTATCGTGAACTCTACCCGATGCATGACGATCCGCTCTTCTATATCCACCTCAATGTGGATTATCCATTCAATCTGACAGGTATTCTCTATTTCCCCAAGATCAAAAATCAAATTGACGTAGTTCGTAATAAAATCCAGCTCTTCTGCAATCAGATGTTTGTTACAGACTCGGTAGAGAACATCGTCCCCGAGTTCATGACGCTTCTCCATGGTGTAATCGATTCTCCTGATATTCCTCTGAACGTCTCGAGGAGCTATCTGCAGTCGGATGCCAACGTGAAGAAGATTTCCGGTTATATTACCAGAAAGGTAGCTGATCGTCTTGAGGAAATTTCCAAGAATAATAAGGAAGAATTTGAGTCGAAATGGGATAATCTCAAGCTCTTTATCGAATATGGAATGATTACTGACGAAAAATTCAACGAAAGGGCTCTCAACTTCGCACTTTTCAAGAATACCGACGGTAAATACTTCAACTACGAGGATTATCGCAAGGCAATCGCAACTGAACAGACCAACAAGGATGGCAAGGTGGTCTATCTCTATGCTACTGATGCAGAAAAACAGTATCAGTATATTGAAACCGCCAAAAACAAAGGTTACGATGTGCTCCAGTTTGATTCTCCGCTGGATTCACACTTCGTATCCATGCTGGAGCAAAAGCTGGAAAACTCGACTTTCGCTCGCGTTGATGCGGATTCCATCGACAAGCTCATCGCAAAATCAGATGTTGAAAAATATGAAATCAGTGAAGAGGAGCAGAAACGTCTTGACTCCCTTTTCGAAGAGATACTTCCCAAGGAGAATAAATATAGAGTTTCAGTGGAAAATCTCGGTGACACGGCTCAGCCGGTGCTTATTACTCAGACTGAGTTTATGAGGCGTTATCGCGATATGGCCGCTCTAGGTGGAGGATTGAATTTCTATGGAGAGCTGCCCGAGACCTACAACATTGTAATCAATGCTGAAAATCCCCTTATTAAACGCATTATGGGAGAGAAAGGTACCGAGGCATTCACTGCGGACAATGTTTTACTCAAACAGGTGACCGATCTCGCTCTGCTCGCCAATAATATGCTCAAGGGCAAAGAGCTAAGCGAGTTTATTAAAAGAAGCTCAGAACTGCTGTAAAAACTACTACTTATCAAGGAACTCCATCAGTTCCTTGATAATAGCTTCTATTTGCTCTTGTGATTGGAGTGTTTCGATTGGGAAGCCAAGGGATACCACACGATAATCTCCTTCGTAGGCCACTCCCGCGGAGATATTATTGTCGGAATACCTAAGAATAGTATAAGCATTTTTGTCTGCAGGCACAAGTCCGTCCGGACTTTCAACCTGATAACGATGAGGATTGGGCTTATTGAAGAATGAATATGAAGATAATGGCAGTCCAAAAGGATTTTGCACCATTTTTACATCGCCTCCGGCAGTGGCATTGTTGGTCATCCATTTGTATTTCAGGACGCCTGTAATAAAGTCGCGCATCGGAGTCACAACATCGGCCATCATTACAGAGTCAATCTGATAATCATATATCTTATCCCAGGCATCAGTAGCAATATTGGCACCTGATATGAGCATATTTCCACCGGAGGCGGCATAGTCCCTCAAAGTTTCCTGTAAATCGGCAGGGAAAACGCTATAACGCAGTTTACTTGCACCATCCCGACCGGTTAGAGTGGTAATCTGTTTACCGCAAATGAGGTTAAGTATCGGATATTTTTCCAGATCTACCGCACCTGAAGTCAATGCCTCACGAGAGGTAGAGGCGAAGTCATAACCGGCCCGCATCAGCGCCAGACCGTGATAATAGGGATAATCAAAAGTATTACCTGCAAAGGATGTTGTCTCATAATCGGAATAGGAGGCACCGAATCCCGCAGCATCATCATCCATCCAGGGGATTTCACGGCGGAACTCGTACTGTGAGCCAATATGGGAAATGTCGTAGAGATAGGGAACTCCACGGTCGATATGGTCCAGAAACCCCCCATAAGTGGAATCCCGGGTAGCAAAAGAAGAGGGAGCAGCAACCCTGTCGAAGTTGTTTACCACAAGCACTGTTTTACCCTTTGTAACCACTCTGGAGGAGCGTGAGTCCGCAAGACCTACGGAAAGGATCTCAGAGGGAAAACTCTCGCCACCCTCATTGACTGCCGTTACCTTAAAACTGTATATCTTCCCCGGTTCAATGTTTACATTAAAGGAATTTCCATTTACCGGCACACCATTGTCAAAACCGCCGTCGTCCACCCTGGTATAGAGTATATAACTGCGTGTGGTCGCGGTACTCTCCAGGCGGTCAACGCGTGGTTCCCATTTGAGTCGTGCCTGAAAATTCCTCCCCGAGCCTCCAATTTCTGCCGAAAAAGCTCGAACAGGCAGCGGCTGAACGATGTAAGGAGTGCCTCTCAGCCAGGAGAGATATTTGAGCATACCTTTGTATATTGCTCTGGAGACCACAAATCTGAATGCAGGGTCAAGTCCGTAGCGCATATCAGCCAGATTTTGATGGGAGAGGAGTTCAAGCAGCATCGCCGGTACCTCAGGTGAGCGCGCTTCCGAGTAGGCTTTGTCCCACATTCCGCGTCGCGACCACTGAGGTTCGAATGTAGCCCGGATATCATCCACAATTTGTGTCTGAACTATGTCATTGTAGTCGCGGGCGATGGATCTCTTCACTCCGTAAGGATATTCATCTTTATCCATGGAGAGACGAGTGTAGATGGCAAGTGTGCCGATAATGGAGTCGGTAAGTGTGGTGCCCGCATCGGTATGAAATGCGAATGAAAGATCAATCGGGATGTTGTAACCTACACGATCGGGCTTTAAATAGGAGCCATCGGTGAGGATATTAACCCACATTCCTCGTGATTGATAGTCGTCATTGTAGTCTGTGTAGTTGCGGTTGACCGAGTAAATGGTATCGTTGAATCCTGCCCACTGGAGCCAGTACCTTGATCCCTCCGTATAGCGCGGATAACCCGATATTTCGGGCTCCACATCGAAGTCGGGAGTCACAGGATTGCCATCTTTATCGGTATCGGAGGGTTTGCGGGCAATGTTGCCCATTCCTCCTCCAAACTTCACTGCATCAGCGGTTATAACATCCCTGTTGCTCGACGAATTGTTATTGAGGAAGACTCCCTGTGAATTATTCGAACCTTTGGCGAAAGGAAACGTGCCGAGATAAACCCAGGTGCCGCCGCCCATAGTCTGATTGACAGAGAAACGGGTGGAGCCACCTTTGTGGCGTACTTCGTATTGTGCTTCTTCTGTACTGTTTTTTAGCGTATGGTAGGAGACATAGACTGCATAGTTGCCCTCTTCGGGTATTTCCGGTATCCACTTTGCTGTGCTATAGGTACCTCTGCGCGATCCGACTACCTTTGCATCGGCCATACGGGCACTTCCGAGTTTGAAAGGATTCTCCTTATACACATAATAGGGTTTGATATTGGCAAAACCGGAGTCGGGGGAAGATTTCCATTTTCCATCCTCAGAATAACCGGATCCGGGGGTATCGTTGTCCACTATCACCTCATGCAGTTGGTGGTCACGTTCTCGTGGCAGCAGCACGATGGCACCGGCATTCTCGAGCATCGGTACCAAGAAGGGGAGGACATAACTCTGGGTGTAGATATCTTCCACAGTCTCAAAAATCCGAGCTCTCTGCCACTCCCAACGCTTGAGCGACTGTTCGTAATAATATCCGTGACTTTGCCAGAGGGCAATATGGCGTTCCTGAAGTCCTTTAGTTACCTTATGGCCTTTGGAGAGATTGGTTACCAGCGGTACGGAGGGCCTTCGACTATTGTCGGATACGGTCTGACGGTAATCCCTGAGAACCTCGTTGGATGTTTCTCCGCTGAAGTAGCCCGATACCAAATCCTCGAGAGGCAGTCCGATGGCGCTGAGGGAAAATGATGACTTGTAGGCAGCATATTTATCAGGCATCAGAAGTTTTACGATGGCATAAATATCCTTGATATGCCGTTCTCGGAGAGGATACTCGCTTATAGAAGGCTTGAAGCGGATTTCAAGCCTTTTTTTGCTCACTATAGCTTTATCTACGGCGATAGGAGCCAATATGGAGGCCTCTGACGAGAGATAAGTCCGGATAGAATCGGTTACCCCTAGGAATAATTCAGCGGTGGTGCTGCCCTGTGAATGGCCCATTAATGGGAAAAGCAGGGCACAAATGGCGATGGTGATTAGTTTTCTCATTTCATTGAATAATTGGGGCAAAAATAGTTATATTTGTCCAGACTTAAAATAATGTACAATGAGAAAATTATCACTTGCAAATCTCCCGACGAAAATAGAAAAAATGGTACGCTGGAGCGCTGAGAAAGGGGTCAATATTTATATAAAACGTGACGACCAGACGGGAAGCGAATGGAACGGCAACAAAATCCGTAAACTCGAATTTGCCATCCACGAGGCCCGTGATCGCGGTTGTGACCTGTTGATCACCTGCGGAGGCATACAGAGCAACCACTGCAGGGCTACGGTTGCTGCGGCTACAAGACTTGGTATGAAAGCAGCCGTCCTATTGAGAATCGAAGAGAAGCCCCCGGTGGAAGGCAATTATTTCCTGGATCTCCTGATGGGCGCCGATGTCCGTTTCTGTACCCGTCCCGAGTATAGCAACAGTCGCACGCAGATAATGGAGGAGATGGCTCAGAAATATCGTAAGGAGGGATTGAAGCCCTACATCATTCCTGAAGGAGCATCTTATCCGGTTGGTGCGCTGGGTTATTTCCACTGTATGAAGGAGATTGTGCAGCAGGAAGAACAAATGGGCATTAACTTTGACACCATCGTAGTGGCTACCGGCTCCGGAGGTACTCATACCGGCCTTACACTGGCGAATATGCTCTTGGGTTACGGAAAAAGGGTAGTGGGCATGGCAGTTTGCGACGATAACGCCTATTTTCAAAATGTAGCTATGCAAATAACTCCGGGATGTCTGGAGTATCTTGTGGAGCAGGGAGAGATTGGCAGAGAGCAGGCAAATGAGTTTGCTGCGAAAGTAAAACCCTCGGATTTTGAGTACATTGACCGCTATGTGGGAATCGGATATGCTAAAAGCCGTCCCGAGGAACTGGAGCATATCAGGCGAATTGCCACCCTTGAAGGTATTGTATTTGATCCGGTTTACACCGGAAAAGCTTCCTATGGTCTCGATTGCGAATTGCGCAGAGGCGGAGCCTTTGAAAAGTCACAAAACATCCTGTTTATCCACACAGGAGGTATATTCGGACTCTTCCCGGTCTCAAGATCGTTTACCTTTAAATAAGAGCAGAAATGCGGTTCCGGTCAATATTGCAATGATATTGGCCACCATATCCCAAATATCCATTACACGATCCGTATTGAATAGTCCTTGTGACACTTCAAGCAGGAAAGCCAGTGTGATTCCCGTCATTCCCACATAAAAGAGTGTTCTCCAGTAATTCTTCCTCGTAGAAGAAAAATACGCCAGAAAAGGGTAGGGCAGGAACATCAGAAAATGGATACATTTGTCAATCGGAATTCCGAATATATCCTTGCGTTCGATACCCAAATCTATGCCTGCAAAGCTCGCAAGAGAGAGGAAAAGTAACGCCGCAATATATAACCAGAAGAGTAATTTTAAAAAGATTCTCATATAGGTTGCACATATATTATAAAGACCTGTTGCGCATCTTGCGCTGCAGACGTGTGAAGTCATCTTCCATTTTGACTTTGTCAATGATTGTTGTCACTACATTCCAAATCTCGCTCCCCTTTGAATAATCCGCCTTGCAGATAAAGTTGACGCGTTCCTGACGCAGCAATTTTTGAGCCGTTCGGAATTTTTCCTTTCTTGCCGGCTGGTAAACCGCTATGGAGTTGCCTCCAAACATTTTCACAATCTTCATACAGGGAATGTCGGTCTCGCCGTCACCGAAATAGATCATATTATTGAAAGGAATGAGTTTGCTTTCATCTTTCTGGCTCTCATTGACTTTGGTCTTATCACTGATGTCCAGGATGCCCTTTGTGATTTTAAAGAGAAATTGAGTCTTGCCTGTAAAATCAACCGCCACAGCCGGCCATACAGCTACGTTGTCCCGGTCATACCAAAAGGAAGAGGCAAATATCTTCTTGAATTCCTTGGCAATCTCAGTTCCCTCAATCATCTCGGTCAACCCCGAGGAATTGATATAATGTTCTACTATCACTCCTTTTTTACGTCCGTATTCATTTATAAGTGAAAACCACTCCTTCACGCCCGGAAACAACTCAATCGACTTGCCGAAAGAGACGAAAGAATCCCGCTTTAGGGATATGCCTGCACTTCTAGCCTCATCGATCATGAGCTTCATATATGCGAGAATATGGCTCATCTCTTGTCCGGCCGATACGGCATCACTATTTCGCCAAAACTCTTCAGGAGTCTTTCCTAAGGCCTGAATAAAGCCAAATTCCTGCATATTACCCGGAGAAAGTGTGCCGTCAAAATCATAAATGAGGGCTACAATAGGTTTTTTTCTTGTCATAATTGTCGTTTTTCACCCCACATATCGCAAAATCACCCCAAAAATACAAATATTACCACTTGAGCAAATCTTTTATCACATTATTTTTTAAATATAATTCCACAACAATATCTTAGCGGTCAAATAATGAGAAATGGCAAGGGACAAAATTACTCACTTTTTAACGTATTTTCAAAATAGTGCCGGTCTTTATTGGGACCGCGAAGTTTTGAGTAATATTGACGGCATCTCTTATACCTATGGTCAGATTTGTGATAACATTGAGAGGTTACATATTCTCTTTGAGGCCGCAGACCTTAAAAAAGGTGATAAAGTTGCCATTTGTGCCAAAAATTCCGCACAATGGTGCGTGGCGTTCCTTGCTTCTACCTCTTATGAGGCTGTAACAGTGCCTTTGCTCAACGACTTCCAGCCTGAGAGCATTTCCGCACTTGTTCACCATTCTGAAAGTAAAGTGTTTTTTACAAATACGGAAATCTGGAAGAAACTCGATATAGAGAGTATGCCTCTTCTTCAGGTAGCCGTAAATGTAGAAGACTACACGATATTGTATAATAAGATCGGAGCCGGATTGGACGATTGTTTTGCTAATCTTGAGACTCTTTTTTCTACCAAGTTCCCCAATTTCTCAATCAAGGATGTGCGATATCCTACGAACAATCTTGATGATCTGGCTCTGATCAATTATACATCAGGTACAACCAGCGACCCCAAAGGGGTAATGCTGACCTACGGTAACGTAAGTTCCAACACAACTTATGCCATTGAGACAATTCCCAATTGTGCCGATAATACTATTGTTTCGATGCTGCCGTTGGCTCATATGTATGGACTGGCATTTGAATTCCTCTACCAGGTTGCTGCCGGTTGTCATATACATTTCCTTGGCAAAGTACCTTCACCTAAAGTGCTTCTCAGCTCCCTGGCAAATATACAGCCATTTATGATAGTTACCGTACCCCTCGTAGTTGAGAAAATATTTCGCAATTCCGTTTTTCCTACGATACAGCAGCCGTTTATTAAGTTTTTGATGAAAATTCCGGTCATCTCTTGTTGTCTCAAAAATAAAATAAGGAAGAGACTCCTGGATGCCTTCGGCGGCAAACTCGAATATCTTATCATAGGCGGAGCAGCCATAAGTAAAGAGGTGGAGGATTGTATGAAAGATATCAGAATGCCCTACACAGTGGGCTATGGTATGACAGAATGTGCCCCACTCCTTGCGTACGAACATTGGAAAAAATTTGCCAAGCAGTCTTGCGGAAAAGTAGTTGACAGAATGGAGATAAGGATTGATTCGGAAGACCAGGAACATGTGGTAGGGGAGATCCAGGCACGTGGCGCAAACGTAATGCTCGGTTATTACAAAAATCCCGAGGCAACGGCAGCTGCTTTTACCGAGGATGGCTGGATGCGTACCGGAGACCTTGGCATAATTGACAAAAAGGGCAACGTGTTTATAAAAGGACGCAGCAAAAATATGATTCTCAGTGCCAACGGACAGAATATCTATCCCGAGGAAATTGAGGACCGTCTCAATGTCCAGCCCTATGTAGTGGAGTCGGTTGTGGTAGAAAGGGACAAAAGAATTGTAGCTCTGGTTTATCCCGATTATGACAGGGTATCCCAGGAATCAATGGATGAAAATGACCTGGCGAAGCTTATGGAGGAAAATCGTATCAAACTCAATCTGATGCTCCCTCTTTATAGCCGTATTTCCAGGATTGAACTTCGTAAAAACGAATTTGAAAAGACACCAAAAAGATCTATAAAAAGATTCTTGTATAAATAATTTAGTTGGGTTTCATAATGGTGTGGCAGAGGATTCGGCTTGTTCCGGGTCCTCTGTTTTTTTAAGGGATGAGAATGCTCTACTAATAGTCGTATTTTTTCCAGAGCAGCTGCAGACGTTTGCGGATCTCATTTTCACGGGCATTTTGCCCGGGATCATAAAATTTACGTCCCTTCAGGGAATCGGGAAGAAACTCCTGGTCAACGAAATTACCCTCGAAGGCGTGAGCATACTTATAATCTTTGGCATAACCAAGCTCTTTCATCAGTTCCGTGGGAGCATTGCGCAGGTGCAGCGGTACGGGCGGCGCCTCACTAGTGCTTTTTACCAGTGCCATCGCCTCGTCTATGGCCATATAGGCACTGTTGCTCTTGGGAGAGGTAGCCAGATAGATGCAGGTCTGAGCCAGTATAATACGGCTTTCAGGCATTCCTATCTTATGAACGGCATCAAAGCAGCTCTGGGCAAGCAAAGCTGCGTTTGGATTGGCCAATCCCACATCTTCCGAGGCCAGAATGAGCATTCTTCTTGCGATAAAGAGGGGATCTTCGCCTCCTGCAAGCATCCTTGCCATCCAGTATATAGCTGCGTTGGGGTCACTTCCGCGGATACTTTTGATAAATGCAGAAATAATGTCGTAGTGTTGCTCTCCGTCCTTGTCGTAAAGCGCGATATTATCCTGCAAACGGTCGGTGACTACGGCGTTGTCTATGATGATTTCCCCCTCTTCGGGGAAAGTGGAGATGATAATCTCGAGGATATTGTACAATTTGCGGGCGTCGCCGCCGGAAAAGCGGAAGAGGGCTTCGCGCTCTTTGACCTTTATCTTGCGCTGTTTTAGAATGCTGTCCTGTTTTAGAGCTCTCTTGAGCAATACCTCGAGATGTCGGGCATCAAGTGATTTGAGCACATAGACCTGGCAACGGGATAGGAGAGGGGTGATTACCTCGAAAGAGGGGTTCTCGGTGGTAGCTCCAATCAGTACGATTGTGCCGCTTTCGACCGCACCGAGCAATGCATCCTGCTGAGCTTTATTGAATCGATGGATTTCATCTATAAAGAGTATAGGCGCACCTTTAGCGAACATTTTGCCGCTTTCAGCGCGCCGAATCACCTCACGCACATCCTTTACTCCGGAACTGACAGCGGATAGAGTGTAGAACTCGCGGTCGAGACTGCCGGCTATAATGCGAGCGAGGGTGGTTTTGCCCACTCCCGGAGGACCCCAGAGGATAAATGAGCTCAACTGCTTACTCTGGAGCATATTGCGCAATACGGCTCCGGGAGCCACTAAGTGCTCCTGTCCCACAAAGTCTTCGATCCTGGAAGGCCTCATCCGTTCCGCCAGAGGTTGCATCATCATTTCATTGGTTTATTATGCAAAGATAAGGAAAGATTTTGGGAGTTATTCCGTAAGATATAAGGAAATATTGCGGGAGTAGTGCGTCAAGATATAACGAATTGTTTCGCGAATGCGAACTATGATAATAATGAAAGATTTTACTAACGCTCAGTACAATGTTAACGAGAGATTTCTGAGGATCGCAAGTATGATATTTCTGAATTATTGCTAACTTTAAAAAATTTGATCAAACAGAAAAAATAGTAATTAATCGAAACCGGATATTAGTTATATAATATACATAGATAGAATTTAGATAAAAGATGAAAATTCTGCATACGAGCGACTGGCATATAGGCCAGACTTTTTACGATTACGACAGGACGGAGGAGCACAAACATTTTTTTGAACAACTCAAAAAGATAGTCAGGGAAGAAAAACCGGATCTGCTGCTTGTCAGCGGGGATTTATACCATACCTCTGCACCCTCGATTGCCGCTCAGGAGCTTTACAATGAGTCTATGCTCGGATTGCGCGATGAGTCTCTCGCATTCGGAGGCATGCACATTGTTCTGATTGCGGGCAATCACGACAGCAGCTCCAAACTCGATGTTGACGGACTCTTGTGGAAATATTTCAACACGAATGTGGTGGGTACAATTCCCAGGGATAATGACGAATCACTTGAGAACCGGGCTTTCTATGACTCTGTGTTTGCCAAACACATAATTCCCGTAAGGAAAAACAGAGAAAGCGAGATCCTGGGCTATGTAGTGGCGATACCCCATTGCTATCCACAGAATTTCCCCAATATCAATCCGAAAGATGGTAAACAGGACAGGATGAAGAGATTCATCGCTCTACTGCTGGACAAGGTGGCTGAGGTCAATACTGATGGGCTTCCGGTGATATTGACCGCACATACGCTGGTAACCGGAAGTAACATAAAGGGGCACGATGCAATAATAGTGGGCGGACTCGACAACTCCGATATCGGCACCTTCGGCAGCGGCTGGGACTATCTTGCGCTGGGACATATTCATTTTCCGCAGGAAATCAAGGGGAGCGCCGGTAAAGCGAGATACAGCGGATCTCCCTTCCCGATGAATTTCGAGGAGGATTATGATCACTTTGTAAATATTGTGGAGATTGAAAAGAGGGGAGAGATGCCTCAGGTGAGGCAAATCCTTATCAAACCTCTATACGAGATGGTGACGCTTTCTGCGAAAGAGTTACCAGAGGAAAAAAACAGTTGTATGGATCTTCTACGCGTGCTGGAAGAGTATCCCGCTCATAAAAAGGCCTATATCCGGCTGGAGGTGCTTGAGACAGGTGAGCTTCCCCCGGACTATATTCAGCGTGTTAAAACGGCTCTGACGGGCAAAGAGGCTCGATATTGTCTTGTAAAGCAGGAAATCCCCGATAAACCTGCTGAAGGTGAAGGCCTCTCCCTGACAGCTGCTCAAGTCAGTGCACTTTCTCCGCGTGAAATGGCAGAAATCATTGCACCGGAATTTTTCCCCAAGGATGGTGAGGAAAAGTATGATGACAAACAGGGAGTTGCAGAATTGTTTGACCAGGCAGTCTCAAATGTAACGGAGCAGATCAACTAAAGATGAGCCATGAATACCCTGAAGCTAAATAGAAATGCACTTATCGGATAATAAACGCTACAAATCCATTCAAACCGGAGATATTACATGAAACTTCTAAAACTCAATATACGGAACATTGCTTCAATCTCTGAGGCTGAAATCGATTTTACGAAGGATATTTTCGCGACAGAATCCATTTTTCTGATATATGGCGAAACGGGTTCGGGAAAGACTACGATACTGGATGCCATTTGTCTTGCACTTTACGGGCGCACTCCGCGTCTGGATAACGCTATAACACAATCAAATGTCCCAACATATACTCTGGGGGACCGTCCTGTCAACATAATGAATACAAGGCAACTCCTAAAGTCGGATGCGCAGGAAGGGGAGGTCTCGCTTTATTTTACTGCGGTAAATGGTAAAAATTATACGGCTCAATGGAAGGTTAGCCGTTATAGAGGTACTACGGGAATAAAAGACCCTGAATGGACTCTGATAGATGGCGGTCGCCCAATTGAAATCAAGCCAAATGCTCGCAGCGCTGCCCAAAGACGCAATCTGGATGACCTTACCGGCCTGTCGTATGACCAGTTCTGCAAGACTGCTATGTTGGCCCAAGGCGAGTTTACACAGTTTCTCAAGTCAAATGATGAGGAAAAATGTGAAATTTTGGAGAAGATCACCGGTAATACTGCTTACCGCATAGTTGGAAGTGAGATCAACAGACTTAAAAATAAGGCCGATTACGAAGTCAAGAGTGATAAAAACTTGTTGGAAAGGACCGTTATATGTGATTTGAAATACAATCCGAATGAAAACAGTTTTGAGGATTATACGGAACTTGTCAGTAACGAGATTTCCAAAATTGAAAAAGAGGCACTGAGTTTTGAGAAAAAAGCTGTTGTGGCGACTGAACTGATTACCGCAAAAGAGGCCTTAGAGAGCATTCGAGAGGCAGATGAGGAATATAGCGTCCAGCTTGAAACGGAAGCTTCTTGTGTAAAAACGGCTGCCGCCCTTATAATACTTCAGGAAAAGCGTCAGAAAGAGTACGAAGCCCACGAGGCCTCTTACAAAGAGATGCAGAGTCAATTGGAGTCGATTTCTGCGGATGTGCCGATGTATGACAAATGGATTCTTATAGAAAATAGTTTAAAGCAAGTGCCTTTTTCAGAGAAAAAAATCACTCAGAATAGAGAACAGACCCAAACTGCCAAATCGCAACTAACGGCGATAGAGGCTGACAAGAAGGCGAAAGAGGGTGAGCTTGGCACAATCAGAAAGAAAATTGCCGGTTTAGAGGAAGAGTATGCTCAAAAGGATAAAGAACTTGCTAAACTGGAACCTGAGAAAAGGAAGGCACACAAGAAGCAACTTGATGATTTGCGTCTAAAGCTAGGGGAAGCGGAGAGAGTGGTTAGTGTTCTGGATGAGAAGGAAAAGGCTCTGAAAAGCCGACAGGAAGAGCTTGCAAACAAGAAATCGGAGTTAGAAAAGAAAACAAATAGTGTAACTGCTCTTCTTGAAAAATATAACATTGCTGTTACACAAGAAAAGGGCGCAAAAGAGCTATTTGATAAAGCTGCTGGAACTCTGGAGCAATTTGTCAGACTGAATGAAAATGGCGCTGCACTCAGGGCATTAATCAAGGCTGAGGATAATTGTCCGGTTTGTGGTACAACTGTAACTCAGGAAATACTTGATTCTTTTGATGATAAGTCGGTTAAAGAAACTCTTAAGCATCTTGAAGAGTCGCGTGATAATGCGAAAGCGGCTTGGGATGATAGTCTAAAGTCATTGAACGATGCTGAAACGGCATACGGAACCGAATACCGGCTTCTGGATGCTAACAGCAAAGCTCTGCAAAAATTGGAAAATGAGGTGCAAAGTGAATCTGAATCCATTTCCGGCTTTAAAGAGACAAACCGTAGAGTTCTTACTGATTGTCAGTTTGATTGGGAGATGGAAGATCTTCCTGCTCATATAAGTAAGCACAAAGCCGAGACACTTTCTGAGTTGGAAAAGGCCACAAAAGCCCTCGAAATCATAGAGTCTATGGAGCAAGAGATTGCGGGATTGCATAAAAGGATTGAAGAGGTTAGGAAAAATGAGGAGAATCCAGCCGAGCTATCTGTTAAAGCGGTAGAACAAAAGCTCAATGATGCTAAAACTCGTATAGCCGCTCTTGAAAGCGCTCTTACCGGGCTGGAAAAAGAGAGGGAAAACCATATAGAGACTGCGGGGAAACATATCACAGTTAAGAATTGGAAAGAGCAATGGAACAGCAATAGGGAAGAATTTATCACAAAATTGGCAGATAAGACTACAGCTTATAAGGCGCTGAAACAGGACTCTCAGGATTTGAAAGTTAAAGTCAGCACTATGGGCGACGAGATTAAGAACATCAAACTCAAAAGAGAGGAGTTTTTAAATGCTTACCCCGATATTCAAAAGAGAACGGAAGAGTTTGATGTGGCCGTGTTTTCTTCCCAAGATTTGGAGAAAGTCGCCTCAGAGCCGATTTTGAGCAGGTGGGCGACCGTTATTTCCAAGACGGAAATGGCAAAGGGACAGATGAAGAGAATTGTGGAGAAAAAAGATAGGGCACAGGAACGCTTTAATACATTTAAAAAGAAATATCCTCGTGCAGAGACTCCTGATTTCTATCTAAAGGGAGAACCCCAGCTCACTCTTAAAACTCCTAAAGAGAGCCTTGAGAGCCTTAAAAACAATTGGCTCGAGACGAAAGGCAAGCTCAATCAGAGTGCCATATCGGAGCGGGATAAACTTGCAGCAGCGGAGAAACTAGAGAAAGAAATTGGAGGCAAAATTGAACTCGCAGCGCGGTGGAAGAGGCTTGATGCCGTATTTGGCGGTAAAGATGGCAAGAACTTCCGGGATGCTGCCATGCGAATGCTCTTCAAGGAAATACTCGTCAGAGCCAATGAGAGTCTCAGGCACATTGCACCGCACTACCAGCTCCACAACGAACCCGGCTCAATGGTTATACTGGTGAGGGATCTGGAGCAGGGAGGCTACACCAGAGCTACCAGTACGCTCTCGGGAGGAGAATCCTTTGTGGTCTCGCTCGCATTGGCACTCGGCCTTTCGACTTTCGGTAAAGAGGGCCTTGCGGTCGATACCATTTTCATCGATGAGGGATTCGGCACCCTGAGCGAGGATATACTCGAAAGGGTAATTATAACTCTCGAGGACCTTAAGAGATATGGCTGTAGGGTAGGATTGATCAGTCACGTCCCTGCCTTGCGCAATCGAATCAGCGCGAAATTGGAGGTAAGGGATGGTAGGGTGTGGAAAGTTGTTTGACTTTCCAGGCCTTAGTTCCGAGTGTTTGTTAGAATGGAGTAGAAATAAGTATTCAATAGGTCAAAGCGAATTTTAAGCCGACAGCATCGGCAATCATTATAAATGTAGAGAGCTGCATATCGGTTTCGCCTTTTTCAAGCATAGCAATATATTCGCGTTTCTTACCTATTTTATCGGCAAGCTGCTGCTGGGTCATTCCCGCAGATTTGCGAGCATTTTTCAATACTTCTGCATAATACCAAGCACGAGACTTCGCATCGAACTCATCACGCGAAGCAGTGCCTTTTGCTCCGTACTCATCTGTAAACATCTCCTCAGCGGTAGGAAGCTGTTTGAGTTTGTCTGTGTCAATCTTTGGTCTCATTACTTTAATGTGTTTAATATTTGTTGTGCTTTTTTAATCTCTTTATCATAATCCTTTGTGGACTTCTTGATAAAACCATTCAAAAGAAGTATCTGGTGAGCTTCAATAAAGTTCTCATGGTCTATGGCAAATAGAATAACTCTATATTCACTTCCTACCGATATACGTAACTCGTAAAAATCCGTGTTCACAAGTTTCTTTACAAACTTCTTGTGTACAACCTTAACCTCTGCTATAATGTTCAAGGCATATTGTACCTTGTTTTGAACATTTGTAGCAAGGGAGTTGTAAAACTCATCAAATTCTTTACTTCTTATGATAGTTCTCATGTGCAAATGTAATAAATTTATTACATTTTGCAAAAATAATGCAAAAAATACTTAAAGGAAGGTATAACTACTCCGCCTTTCGAACCACTATGGCATTTGCGACTACTCTTTCGCCCTTGTGGTCGAATTTTTTGTTGTCTGAAGGGTGATTTACGATATTGCCGTCGAACACCATTGTCGATGAGCCTCCGCCGTCGAGATTGAGGGCATCGCGGCATCCCAGCCAACTCATTATCAGACTCAATTCGGTAGTGGAGACTCCTGATGCTTCCGGCAATCTGCCATCCACTACCACGAAAATCACTGTGCCGTCGCTGCGTTTTCCAACTGCGGTGCGGGGATGCCTGGTAGTGTTGAATTTATCGGGTGCCTGAGGCTCGAGTTCGCCGTCAACCATTAGGATCGGACCTGAGGTGAGTACATCTTCAGCGAAAATATATTTTTCCCAATTCCTGAGCTGATCTGCTTTAACTATGTATAAGTCGCCGTAGAGTATAGCTACTGCACCATTCTGACGGATGCTGCGCGACCAGAATGGAGTGGGTACATCTTTGTTGTTATCTGAGATTGTGGTTCCTTCCACTCGAGTATAAGTAACGCCACCGTAGGGAGTTCTCATATTGAAGAATGAGCCGTTTAGGGCAGCTATAGCATTGAGTTCTGCCGCCAGAGCAGATGTTCCTACAAGCGTTTCTTCGGGTGCTATGACTACGTCAAAATGGAATCCTGCCGGTATTTCCAGCACAGATATAGACTGGTTGGAGTTGAATAAATTCCCTTCAAAGAGATAATTATTGAATACAATGCCATCTTTCTCTGCATTTGCTACTGCCTTAACTGTGACAAATGTGAGCGAATCCTGATTTTGCGCCAAAAGCGAGACCGGAAAGAGGACAATCAGTACACTCAGGGCTATTTTGTTGAATATTTTACGCATGGCTTTATTTTATTAATAGGGAGGTATTTATTTAGTGGTTAACTTGTCTCACAATGGAATCGTCAAACAAGAACAAATGTCCCTGATGTCACAAATATAAGATTTATTCGCCTTATAATTCATAAATACGCAACTCGCAACCTGCACCTCGTAACACTTCTTAGGTCGTGCTTTCTATACCGAATCGGCGCATCCATCTTAAAATGAGGTATGCCAAAGGTGTTCCCATAATGGCTTCGATGCCAAGTTTGGCCACAAATTGAAAGGCAATCAATTTCAGAATGTCAATCCATGGCACTACACCTGCAAAAGCGATCAGCACAAAAGGAACGGTATCAAAGAGATGGCCGGCAATAGAACTGCCGATGGTACGTACCCAGAGCCGGCGCCCCTCGGTCCACTTTTTGATTTTCACCATAAGCCAAGCGTTGGAGAGTTCTCCGCATAGAAAACCTGCGATGGAACCCAAAACCAGACGAGGAACATAAGTGAAGAGACGATTGTATGCCGAAGCAATGGCATCGTTATAATCGGGCACGGGAAGAAATACACCAATCCAGGTGCAAAGTACCAAAAGGATATTGCATGCCAAAGTGAGCAATATAACCCGCTTGGCGGTCTTATAACCCCACATTTCGGTGAGCACATCACCGAGCATATAAGCGAATGGAAATGTAATTGTGCCGGCATCGAAATAGATCCATTTGCCGATACCTACGATTTTTACTGCCATGATGTTGGACACCAGATAGAGTGTCACGAAGACCGCAGAGACAATCACCAATGGAATGGGATAGGGGACCGTGCGGTTTTTTGAAGGGTTTTCCGCTACCTTATTCATATTCAGTTAAATATTTTGTGCAAATGTAATAATTTTCATAGAACTTGAATACGAGATATGATTCTACTTAGCACAAGGCCAAATGACTTATCTCTTCAATAAATTCAATCTGCTTTCAAGCAATTCAATATATTTTGCCTGATTATCAGAAGAGAGGAATGAGGATTTTATCTCCTTTTTCATTGCTTCCTCTGCCTCGACAAATCGCTTGAAGGAATTGAAAATCTGTTTCTCTGTTAATTGGAAGCCCAATCCCAGTTTTATAAAGTCAGATTTTGTCAGCTTTCTCTTCTTACCATTGATGGTGATTGCCATTTCTTCGGTATCTTCAGGAAGATGCAGATTGACATTCAATAAATCATACGCAGGAGAGAGCATCCAATTTTCCTTATCTAAAATAAGTGAAAAGTTTTTCAGATGCATATCGTTGTTTCCTGTTATATAACTGAAAAGCACTACTTCAAAAAGTCTCAGCAAATCCAGTAATGTGTTGGAAGAGTGTTTTGCAACGGCTTTTCCAACCTTTTCTACAGAGCTTTTATATTTATCAAAGGCCTCCAGTATCTGAAACATGTCCAGCATATGGATTTTTTCTCCGGATTCAGTGCGATCTATACGCTTTGTAAGGTAGGAGAGTTCACCCGATTTCAATCTAATCAGAGTAGATGGAACCAAGGAAATACCGCAAAGCCCGGCCATTCTCATAGTCAGATGCTCATTTTCGGGCATTTGGGGAAAAATTTCATTTTGAGGTTTGAGAATATAATTTCCCCCCAAAGCACCCATTACAGTCAATCGTCCTCTACTACCATCTTGCAAAACCTCTTGAATCACGCCTAGCGATAGTTTTGGCTGTACCCCGGGAACGGTTATCGATTGCTCAACAACTTCTTTAGCTAACTCAGCCATTTCCGACATTGTGTAATCCAAGGTAGGGGGCTCATGAGTTCCAAAAAAATGAGCACTGCAAGAGGGGTGGAAGTCACCTTCTGCATTCAACGCTTTATAGCAGTATAAACACTTCTTATTCATTGCTTTCATTGTTTATAGGAATTACACTCACCGCACCGATACAGTTTTTACAGCAGGCCAAAAGTAAGCCCATACGGTCATTCTGGTTAAGCTTCCAACTCTTGGAAGCAATTTCCAGCAGCCAACCCTCCGGAATCAGCCCATCAAAAAAGGGGAATAAGCGTTTATCCTTATATTTTTTATTAGAAACAGGCATAGAAAAGGTTATCGGCTGATCGGGGAAGAGGTTGATATATTCCTTGTCGTACTCAAAGAAATAATCACCATCATCCGTTTCAGTGATTATTCCGGCAAAATTATCTTTATAAAATACTTTACCCTGTCTCATGGCTCAATTTTTTTATGGTTAACGGGGGCGAGTTTGTGCCCGAACATCATCAGGACCTGATTGACTTTCTCCAAGCTGAGGTTTTCTTTTCCTTGCTCGATTTTTCTGACAACGGTAAGGGCCACGCCGGCTCTATCGGCAAATTCTTGCTGAGTAAGATTGGCCTCTTTCCGTTTTGTTTTAACAAATGCAGCTAAACTCAATGTCATAATTATATGCTTTTGCAGTTATTTTTGGCAAATATAAGAAATTATATGTAAAAGCATATAAAAACATTAAAATAAGTGAAATTATATGTGTAAGCATATAAAGCTGGTTAAATATTCAGAGCTATATGCAAATGCATATAAAGCGATCCAAGCATTCAGAACTATATGCAAAAGCATATAAAATAGGCTTTAGAAATGATTTTGTATGCGATCAGGTATTATTTTATGAGATAAATAGGGGAGTAGTGCTTCCAATCGGGCAAATTTTAACTCTTATTCATCCAAAACTTCCTTTCTTCCGGCTCCATCTTTTCGATGGCATATCTCAAAGTGGTGCGGGAGATCATGCCGGAGTGTTTGCTAAGAAACTCACGCAGCAGGGAGAGATTCCTTTTGCCCATTTCACGGAGCATCCATCCTGTCGCTTTGCGGATCAAATCGTGAGAGTCTTCCAGCAGTATCTCTGATATAGCGATGGTGTCCTCAAATTGTCCGTTACGGATAAAAGCCAGAGTGCTTACAATGGCAATGCGCCGTTCCCATAAAGATTCGCTCTTTGCAAGTCGGTAGAGTAGGGAACGGTCGCTTTTATCCAGCAAATAACCACCCACAATCTGAGGAGCACTCAGATCCACCAGATCCCAATTATTGATCCTATCGGTATTGCGAAGGTAAACTTCGAGCACCGCCTCTTCCTGTTTCTTAAACTTCTCAACCAAAAGCAGCACCGCACACATTCTTACCTCGTGCCACTCGCTCTGAAGCAGCTTTTCCACCATATCCAGCGAAACATGTTTGTTACTCTTTACCACCTTGCGGATATTCGGCACAGTCACACCCATAAACCTATCGCCCTCGCCATACTCTCCTTTACCGGTCTTAAAAAACCTTGGTAAGATGCGTGCTTTCTCAGGGTCTATATAAGCTTTTATTTCATTAATTATCCGTTGCATTTCCCATTCTTGGTTGAAGAGTTGTTGGATGGTTTCAGGGTTTTTAAGGAGGGTTTGGAATTCTTTAAGTTTGGTTGCATTTGGAGATTCGGGGATCCAGAGCTTTAGATAACCTCCTTCTGCATATTTATTGGCCATGTGGTCGAGAAATCTCTCGAAATGCCCCTCTTTATCGAGGGTAGGGTAGTGCTTGAGCCCATATTGGATAGTGCGCCGGATGATTGTTGGGCCATCGATATCCCTATCTGCCTCTGCAATGATTTTTCCATAAACCGAGCGGGGTTCATGTTCATTGGAGGCTCGGTGATCCTCCGCTGCCTCAGCCATAATCTCAATTTGCTTAGGCGAAAACCATTTCTGCAAAGCCTTATCCTCGCGAATAATACGCGCAGACTCAATATGATGGGTTTCCCGATCAACATCCAGCCCCAGGTCGTGATAGGCTGCAATCACATATACCATATCAGCATCCACATTATAATGCTTCGCCAATTCTGCACTCTGAGCTATCACTTTCAGCACATGATCCCTCTGATGCGCCGCATCAAATGAATCATAGCGAGGGAGGATTTGTTCTTCGATGTATTGTTTGAGTGAAGAATTCATGAAGTAAAGGTAAGAAATTTATTTAGGGCCGGGGTGGATAATATATCACAATTTCCATTTTCCTGGAATTGTATAAGTTTTTATCCTGTTTGTCACGGAGTCCAACATAATTGCATTGGCAAATTTGATTTCATTTTTCTCCAACCTCACCACTTTACTTTTATGGGCTTTCATATAGCTATTGATATCATTGCTATTGTTTGAAGGTGGAAAGTAGACTTTAACTTTTTTGACGGTGAAATTTCTTAGTATGAAATCCAGGGGCGGAATCAGGTCAGAGTCTGCACTTACAAGTACGATAATGTCTGATTCATTGTTTAGGCAATCTCCGATCATCCTGACAGATAAATTAACATCTGTTTTCTTCTCCTCCGGGCGATTAATCAATGCTTTGCAAAATGGACATGAAATTGTTTTGTAAATATACTTTCCACGAACAATCTCGAATCTTTTCGGGTTCAATAATACATTTGCATTAAGAAAAGCACTCTGCCTGCTGCTTTTGTCAGGATCATGCGGTGAGGCCGTAATATAGACAACCTTAGATAGTTCTTGATTTGGACCGAGGAATTGTTCGAATAGTTTAACTACATTAATCCAATAGTACTTCTTCCACTTTAGGTCAACATGTTTCATTCTCCTCAGTCCATAATAAAAGTTGAAACCATCAACGTAGAATGTTACTCTTTTTTTGTCCATAAATCTTAAAAAATAAAAAGCCGCTACAGGAGCGGCTTAAACTATACAAGAAAGTATAGCGATGTTTTGTTTGTACAAAGTTACACAAATTTCAATTAATACAAAATTATGTTTGATTTTATATCAATTTTTGTCTTTGTAAACATAAAGAAATAATTTATACTAGTCCAAATATAATTGCATAATTACCAAATATTGGTAACTTTGCATTGTAAAAAGGTATTCTTATGAAAACGACATCTGTTGCACTTGGCCCGTATTTCGAAGATTTTATCGCTAAAACTATCCGTAACGGGCGCTACAACAACGCGAGCGAAGTCATTCGTGCCGGACTTCGTATGCTTGAAGCGGAGGAAATAAGAATTAAGCAACTATCCGCAGCAATCAGGGAGGGAGAGGAGAGTGGCAGGTACGACAACTTTGACCCTCAAGAGCATCTGAAGCAAATCAAGGAAAAAAGGGTTAAATCTTCCTAAACACACATATTTCGATATCACAGTACTTCTTTCCAAACTGTTACAAAATGTAACGGTTTTGTAACTGTCAGAATGGTGATTAATTAGGCTTCGTTAATAAGATTATTTGTAATTTTGTATTGATTTAGAAGGTTTGCGCAGATGCTATTAACCAACAGATAATTTTGAACATTGGCAGCAGAAAAAAAATCGAACGAAGTTTAACAGTTTAACCTAATACAATATGAAAACATGTAATGCAAACAAGAGAGAATGCTCTAAATGCGGTATAGTTTGGGCTATTATATTACTGGTAATAGTCATTCTTGCCATTCTGGTGTTTAGTTTTTTCTTTTGAGCAAGATCCAACAATGTTGAGAAATCTGAGTACAACACTCTGTATCAATCTGGGGTGACTCACGAAGCGGCAGAAGGCGATAGTACAATAGTTGTAGCGACATACAACATCGGTTACCTGTCGGGGATGACCAACAATCTGCCTATATACGCTTCGCCCGAGTTTATTGCCAACAACGAGGTAAGAGTTATAGAGGCTCTGAGAAGTTTAGATGCCGATATTGTCGGGTTCCAGGAGATTGAATTCGGCAGCAGTCGCGTGTATGGCACCAACCAGGGAACAATGATATGCGACTCGCTCTATGCTTACGGCGCCTTCGCAATCAACTGGGACAAGCGTTACGTACCTTTCCCTTATTGGCCTCCCAGATTGCATTTTGGAAAAGTAATTTCCGGACAAGCCGTTGTGAGCAAATTTCCACTCCCTGAGCAGAATGTGCACCTATTGGAAGGAGTGAAGGGCAGTTCCTATTTTTACAGAGAAATTTATGCCAGTCGTCTGGCACAGGTGGTTACAATAAATCACCCTCTAAAGCCATTTCTTCTCATCAACCTGCACGCAGAGGCTTTTGAGAAGGAAACCCGCCTCAAACAGCTTGATTTTGTTTATGAGCTATTTTGGAAGTTAGATAAGGAATTCCCGGTAATTCTGTTGGGAGATTTCAACTCCAATCTTAAAGACCCTGATGCTAAAATATACCTCTTCCTGAATGATGAGAGATTGGTTTCCTGTGCAATTGATGAAAACGACTTTATGTCGTCACCAAATTCATTCCCGGCCGACAATCCAGACAGACGTCTCGATTACATTTTCTTCAATCCCGAACATTTTGAACTGATTGATTCGCGAATTGCAACCGAATTTGGCGACATATCGGATCACTTCCCTTGCGTAGCAACATTGAAGATAAAATAATCAAGTGATTTCAAAATAAGATTTATGCACATTCAGAAATATCGTAAAAGACCGATTTTCTCGCGGTCTATCATAGGAGTTGCGTTTATTGCCGCCTCAATCATTCTTTTTTCTTATGGCTGTAAGGAATCACAAAAACCAACTCATATTCCGCAAGCGCCCGATTATACTCAGGAAAAGATGTGGTACAATGTTCTCAATGACACAACCGGAGAGGGAGCGGATGTTTTCTATATCCCTTCCACCTGGGAGTTTGATTGGATTACTGAAGATGGCAAAATATCTCATTATGCCGATGTCTATAATCAGGCACATACAGATAATATGACCATCGAAATGAAAGGGGTTTCGGATTATATGGCGGAAGGGAACAATTTCTACTCACCGTTTTATCGTCATATAACCCTCGATTCGTGGGCGACTCTCAATCAAGATACAATAGCGAGGCGATACGGCAGTGTCTCTTTGGTGGATGTACAGAGTGCGTTTGATCATTTTATAGAGTATTTCAACAATGGACGTCCATTTATATTGGCTGGATTTAGTCAAGGCGCAAAATCCGTTGTGGAATTGATGAAAGCCATGCCTGTTGATTTGAGAGATAGAATGATTGCAGCTTATGTGCTTGGTTATAAAGTTACTCCAGGTGATGTTTCTGCTGCACCATGGATTGTGCCGGCAATAGATTCTCTCGATACGGGAGTTACTATCTGTTTTAATTCCGTATCGGATGTAGAATATGTAAAGCCAATTATATGTGATTCCAATGTAATGTGCATAAATCCCGTTAATTGGAGAACCGATTCCACTCCCGCAATTTTACATGATACCATAACCGTTACGCTCAATCCGGAATATAAAGTATTGGTTCTGGAGGGTTTTGAAGGCAGTTTTCTGCCGAATATTCTCAACATATTGAATGTCGGCGATTATCATGGCATCGAACCCTGGATTTACAGTGATTGCCTGCGAAAGAATTTCAAACAAAGGATAAAATCTTTTCAGGAACAAAATTAACCCAGAACCACATCCAGGACCATCATCAGCGCGAAACCGATGGCAAAACCTATTGTACCTATATTCGAATGTTTCCCTTGAGATGCATCCGGGATAAGTTCTTCCACCACTACATAAAGCATCGCACCGGCGGCAAAAGAGAGCATGTAGGGCAAAATCCCCGTGATGCCGGAGGCTAACAATAGGACCAGCGCTCCGCCTATCGGTTCCACAATTCCACTCGCTGCACCAATCAGGAACGAACGCCATTTGCTGTTGCCGGCAGCGCGCAGAGGCATGGAGATGATGGCACCCTCCGGAATATTCTGGATGGCAATTCCGATTGAGAGGGCCAAAGCACCGGCAATGTTGAAGTCGGAGAGGGTTGCGCCGGCAATTGCAACACCCACCGCCATTCCTTCAGGGAAATTGTGAATAGTGACCGCCAGCGTGAGCTTCGCCGTTTTTGAAAGACCGCTCTTGGGACCCTCCGTGCTGCCGCTCGCATGGATATGAGGGGTTATGTAATCTATCAGCAGAAGGAACCCAAAGCCCAGCAGAAGACCGGCGACTGCAGGCACTATCGCCATCTTACCGCTTCCCATCTCTATCGAAGGAATCAGCAGCGACCACACCGAAGCTGCGACCATCACTCCCGATGCAAAGCCGAGCAACGCCTTCTGCAACAGCGCCGGAATCTCCTTTCGCATCACAAAAACAAATGCAGACCCAAGGACTGTGCCTAGTAATGGGATGAGAAGGGCGAGGAGGATGGAGGACATGGTGGTTAAGGGGTAGAGCGTTAGTGGTGGGTTATTGCATTAATTACTATTCTTGTTGTTGTCTGCAAAAATAGAGTTTTTCCCAATAATTTCCGACAAATCGGATTTTATTAATAAAAGCCTCGATTAAACTTCTATGTATCCAGGAAGACCCATATTCATGTAAAACAAAAACAAGATAAAATTTCAAATAATAGACAACAATTAAACTATTTTAGTTTAACAATAAATCAAAATGGTTTAATTCCAAAAACTTCAATTATCTTTACTGTCGCTAATAATAGTTTTATTGATACCTATATTACTTAACTATGAAAAAATGCAAAGAATATAAACTGAAATATTTTCCATGGAGATGGGGCGACCGCAGGGATGGTTGGAGGTTGCGTAATGTTGACCCCATATTTTCCATAATGCCTTATTTCATGCGGAAAAGATTGGACTCGCAGGTGTACTTCGATGTTTTGCTCCCGATTGATGAAATTGAAGATTTTATTAAAAAACACAAGGAGGATATACCCGGTTTGTCTATGATGCACATAATAATTGCCGCTATAGTGAGGGTTTTTTCTCAGCGTCCCAGATTGAACCGATTCATTATGAGGAATAAGCTCTATGCGCGTAATTATATAAATATTTCACTTATGATAAAGCGCTCTATGACTGATGAGGGCGAAGAGACGGTGATTAAACTTTTCTTCCGGCCAACGGATACGTTGCAGGATGTTGTCAGAAAAGTACAAGAAGCATTAGAGGAGAACAAGTCGGAAGGAGAATCAAATACGATAGATAAGCTAAGTAAATTCCTCTCCGGTTTACCCCCTTTCTTGATGCGATTTATCTCCTCCACCATGATCTGCATGGATAGATTTGGGATTTTACCGCGCTCTTTGGAAGAAATCAGTCCCTGGCACGCAAGTTTCTTTTTGAGCAATATCGGTTCTATCGGGACCGAATCGGTGTTTCACCACCTTTACGAAGTCGGAACATGCAGTATGTTTATGGCTATGGGGAGAAAATCCACCCAGACTATTACCAGACGTTCAGGAGAAGTACATACATTTAAGACCATGCAACTGAAATTTACTTTCGATGAGCGGGTTGCCGATGGATTTTACTTCGCTTCTTCTATCAGATCAGCCCTGAAACTGGGTCAGCAGCTCGAGAAGTTGCTCTCACCACCCGAACAGGTCGTCGTGGATGATGGGGTAGGGAGAAAGAGGATAGATCAATCATAAAATTCAATTATCTTTAATGCCGCTAAACTTAATATTTAACTGAAAAACTTCTTCTTATTCATGAAAAAATATAACGCTAACAAGCTGAGGTATTTCCCTTGGAGGTGGGGAGACCGTCGTGATGGTTGGAGAGTGCGTAATGTCGATCCGTTTTTGGCTATGGTCCCGCTTTTCTTGCGGAAAAGGTTGGATGCACAAAACTACTTTCAGGAGAGAGTTCCGATTGATGACATTGAAGTTTTTGTAAAAGAACACAAGGAGGAGATACCCGGTTTATCCATTATGCACGTCATTATCGCAGCTATCGTTAGGGTATTTTCTCAACGCCCCATTTTAAACCGCTTCGTGATGTGGAATAAAATTTTTGCCCGCAAGTACATAAATATGTCGCTTGTGGTTAAACGTTCTTTGACTGATGAAGGGGAAGAAACGTTGATTAAAGTTTATTTCCAACCAAAGGATACTTTGCATGATGTTGTAAAAAAAATTCAACAAGAGTTGGATGAGAGCCAGCATGAAGGACAGCAAAACTCGGCAGACATAATATCAAAATTTTTGAATATTTTCCCCACTTTTTTGATGCGCATTTTCGTTTACGTACTTATCTGGATGGATAGATTTGGGATTTTTCCGCGTGTTCTCGAGGAGATCAGTCCATGGCACACCAGCTTTTTCCTGACTAATATCGGCTCTATCGGCGTTGAATCCATTTATCATCACCTATATGAATTCGGCACATGCAGCATGTTTGTGGCTATGGGTAAAAAATCCACCCGACACAGATCCAATAATTCAGGGGAAATCGTTCCATATAAGAGCATACAATTGAAGTTTTCCATAGACGAGCGCATCACTGACGGTTTTTACTATGCCTCCTCGCTCAGAATGCTCAACAGAATATTCCAGGATCCCAAGCAGCTACTGACACCGCCCGAGCAGATTGTCGTTGATGACGGAGTAGGGAGGAATAGGAAGGATCTTTAATAACCTTAATAATGCAACTTGTTGCGACGATGGAAATAACAAAATCACATTATGTTGGGATTTTGCTGTTATAGACCGGTATTTTGGGGCGATTTGATTAAAAATCGCAGTATGTTGGGGAAAATGTTAAGAGTCGGTAATTTTAGTGTGATTGTGTCAAAAATAATACTATGTGGGAATTTGGCCTTTTATAAGGCGTTATTTGTCGCACAAATCTTGAAAATCACACTATGCTGCAATACTAGTACCCAAAGAACTTATTGGGATATAAATTAAAACGCCCCCCAAGTATGCTGTCTTTCGACGCGCCTGGGAGGCTTATTATCTCTAGGTATGTGTTGCAAAGATAAGAAAAAATTGGGGAGGGGGCGATCTATTCTGTTAAGCGATCTTTTAATTGTCTTATTTGTACATTTACTTGCCTCTCATCGATTAAATGCTTCCTTAGAAAAGGACGAAAACTTTCTGGGTTCAAATATATATTATCTGTTTTTATAAACTCTAGATTATTTAGACTGAACAATGATGAGAGTTCATTATCGGTCATAAGCTTTAGTGCACGTTTTATTTCGATTTCTGAATTATCATCTTTTGTAAAAATGGTGATGTCTTTCTTTATAGGCCTATCAGCAGAACTCTGCTGCTTAAAAAAAGCCTTAAAGTATTGGCTATCATTTGTGCCAAGAGAATGTCCAAATATCACAACTTTATCTGCGTTAAGCATATCATAAACAATTGCTGGCGGAGCATATTTAGGGTCAAATGACTTTTGAAGAAAATCATATTCTCCAGAAATATTGTCATCTTTTGTTCCAACAATTATGTCTCTGTTACTAGAGGTTCCATGAACATAGTAGATATCATCCTCGTAATCGGCTCTATAAGGATCCGGTAGTGGCGTATAATTAAAGTTGTAAATACTTATTTGATGACCTGTCTTTTTGCACTCTGTTAGCGCAAAAATTGTAGCAAAAGCTACAGAAGAATAAGCATCCTTGTTTTCAGAAATGGAATTGAGATAATCAACTAGTCCTTCTTTAATGAGTTTAAGAGCTTTCTTATCTCTTAAGCAACGCGGTTTAAGAAGCTCTTCCTGTAATGGAATATCTAAAAGAGCCTGATACCCGTTTTCAACTTTAACAAGTGTGACAAGCCCCCTTGCTATAAGAGCATTAATCTCCTGATCATAGCTAGAATAGCGTTCGCGCGCAGGATCATTTTTATTAAAAGCTTTAATGAACGTTCTTTCAGGCTCGGTTATTATGTCACGAGGTATTTCTTTTCGTTCTAATTCACTATAATAATTTAGTAACTCATTCTCCAAATCATACCATTTAACAGCATCAAGCCCACCACGCCAATCTTTATTATTGAGGTGCTGAATAATTGGTGCAGGATAATCCTTTGGACAATATTCAGATTCATAAAAATTCTTGTAGGAAGTCTTGAGACCCAGATCAAGGTCAAACCCATTACCAATAATGAATACTATCTTGCGGTCTTTATCCATCTTCTTGTTTGTTTTTATACCTAATGGCAATCTTATCTGCTTTCAGCGCATTGTTTATATTGTAAAGGTAAGGATTAATGTGGAAATGGAAAGAATAAAACGCAGTGATGATAATTCTTGAATGTGGATTATTACATATGTTGGACATAAATTCGCAACATTGACAGGTGTATCATATGAACGAACACATTATCATAATATCGTGATATTCTTTTTCAGGAATTCGCAACCTAATTCGCTCAAAAGGCTTTCAATAGTTCGTTTTTCTTCTTGTGAAGGAACGATGATATGCTTAATGGATTTATATGGTACTGCTATTGGCGGAAAGCCATCAAGAAATGTGTTATTACGAGAAGTTTTCCAGTTATAATATTCATCTTTTGACCAAAACCACTTAACAATCTCTTCACCAATCTCTCTATCTTCGGGAATGATAATACGCCATTCACACTCATCATATGCACAAAAGCTCTTGCCCTTGTAGTCGCAAGTATAATTCTTTGTGAATCCGAGAGAGAAAGTAGTATACTCCTGTTCCTTCCAAGAACCTAATATAGATACTACAATGCCGCAATTCTTTTGGTTCAAATAGAGTGGAAAACCCTTCTCATATGTATTACCTTTAGGGGCCACAACGCTACATTCTACTGACTCTATTTGAGATAGAACTTCATCTTGACTTTTTTGTTTCTTTATCTGAGAACAATGATGGGCATAAGCTCCGTGTATAGGAGTGTCGAACAAGATGTAATGTACAGGAGATAGAATAGCACCTGCTAGTTTAATGAGTGCACTCTTGTCTACTCCTACAGCGTAGTTTCCGTACTTACTTATATGCTCCTCGCAAAAATCGAGAGGTATGTCGCAAAATGAAACCATAGGAATTCCGATAAAAATATCGTGACTTGCAGGCATGCCATCAGGATTTGTCCTTGTTATTTGTTCTCCACTATATGACACCCTGAACCCTTCTTTTATGATGGAAATAAGATTATCAAGGCTCTTTGTATAGTGAAATAAAGCATTTGAGTGGCTATTTTTCATTCTATTGTTCATATTCGAATAAGGTTGTTTTAGTAACTAGAATTATCAATTAAGAATCATACTTATAGACAAAGAATGAAAGAACAACTGAGAAATTATTCTTACCAAAATTTTATTTGGTTCTTTGGTTACATTGTATAAAGATACAAAAATTCTTTCAACATTCAGACATATAGTGTTATTAATAACAGCTTTAACAAAACCTTCATGTGCTCAGTAAATTATAAATAGATATTACATTCTGAATGATGAAAAGAAGTCAAAATCTGTAATAACGCTGTTGTTTGAAATAAAAAAACGCCCCCAAGTATGCTGTCTTGCGACTCGCCCAGGAGGCTTATTAGCTTTGGTTTTATGTTGCAAAGATAAGGAAAAGTTTGGGAAGGAGAGGTGAAGGGTGAGAATACATGAAGTTAAAATTTTACGCTTCAGGGTAATTGTGCTAATTTTGATAATTCTCCTACTTCTTTAACTACTTCATATTGTACGTCATCGAACTGCGCAAAATGGGCTTTACCGCATTTAATCTTCTGTTCTTCCCCTTGGCGTAAATGACCTGTATTAATAATATCTAACTCACTTTTATATTTCGTTTCAGCAACAAAATAAATTTTTGTATCATCTACGAAAACAATTGCCCAATCAGGATTATAGCTACCAATAGGAGTTGGTATGGTAAACCAATTGGGAAGCTTGAAATAGAACTTTACCTGTTCGCTGGTTTCGCAATCGCGGGCAAACCGATTTTCAATAGCAGAGTCGAGTGGAATATGATTTTCGTAAATAGTTTTGGATTTATCTGATACCGTAAATGAAAAATCATTCAAGTAGGTTTCCAACTCATGCTCTTCAAATAGTCGCATTTCGTACTCTGAGTTTCCAATCTTTTTATACTTGATGCCATCAATCATTAAGTCGTTTAACGCTCTTAGAATAGCTTGCGAACATAAGTCCATAAAGAGTTGCGGGTTAATAAGAATGTCGTTTAATCGTCCGGATTGCTTTATGATTTCTAATAAAGTATGACGCGTAAGATCTGTTTTGTTCTGAATATAACCCAACACATCCGGTATTTGCCATTCTCGTATTTTAAAAGGTAGCGCCTTTTCTCCCAAAATTGGTGTATCAACCCCATCTTTTGTCATTTCTATTTTTACTTTTGTTGAACGAATTAATGGGGGATGGATTGCTCCGATATTTTTTATAGCATTTGCTGCGTTACTAATCAGCTTTTCAGATTTGTAACCAACGCGATAGGTTGTCTTTTGTTTTATCCTGTCCCAAATTTCAATAAACTTCGGATCCAGTTCAAAGCCTTTTCTGTACTTGATGGAAACTCTTTCACGTTTGTTTTTCACACGTCCTTCAAATGCAACTCCACAATCTTCCTCAATTTCTTTTTGGAGAGTCTTTGCAAAATCGGCATAAGACTCATTTGCGATTACGGTTAAACGATTAATGTCACGGTCATAAATTCGTTTTCCCTCGCTGTTAACAGCTAATCGTAGTCCTCGCCCTATTTCTTGACGCTTTTTCATTTCAGACCTTGTCTCGTTAAGCGTACAAATCTGAAAGACATTAGGATTATCCCATCCTTCTCGCAAAGCAGAGTGGGAAAAAATAAATCGAAGCGGATTATTAATATTTAAAAGCTTTTCTTTATCTTTCATTATTAGGCTATAGGTGTCATTGTCTGCGAGCGTTTCACCTGATGTGTCCTTAAAAACACCCCTTCTGTCTTGAGAAAAATAGCCGTTATGGATATCCTTTAAATCATAATGGGGAAGTGAGCTAAAATTGCTTTTAGTAATTAAATCCGAATAAATTTCTTCGAACCAAATTGCGAACTTTCCGTGTTTAGGCTTGCCATTAGTATCATATTGGCGGTAATTAGCAACACGGTCTATAAAAAAAAGCGAAAGAACTTTTACACCTTTAGATTTGTATCTTAATTCCTTTTTCAGATGCTCTTCAATGGTTTTGCGCATCTGAAACTTCATTATTTCATCATTCAATGCACCTTGTGTGGTGCCTTCATAAAGCACTTTGCCATTGGAAAGCGTTATGCTCCCGTAGAATGTATCTATCTCCTCAATAATATATCCGTCTTTATAGATTTCACGCTCATTAGAAAGCTTATATAAATCATCTTCTTGACTAACTGTTAAGCTCTTTTTTTTCACTCCCTTTGGTTCATTTACCATAATGGTGACTTTGGCGGATACTTTACTTTTCGTTGCAGTTATAGAATCAACGGAAATGAATGCATCGTTAGAGGAATTTTCGTCCATAACCGAATCTACCTCGATATGCTTAACTAACCCTTTATCATATGCGTCAACAGGGTTAAGACTATAAATCAAGTTATATAGGTTTCTATGTGTGGCCGAATAGCGTAAAGTCAATAGCGGATTTAATTTTTCAACAGCGCTCTTGCGTTTAGGAGTTTCCATGTTTTGCGGTTCATCAACTATTACAATAGGGTTTGAAGCACGAATAAACTCAATTGGAAGCTGTCCGCTTAATCTATCGTTAGGGCGGTTGATAATATTCTCATCTTTTGCAAACGAGTCGATGTTAATAACCAAGATCTCTATGTTATTACCGGTTGCAAAACTACGCAATGCCGAAATCTTATTGCTATCATAAACTATGTAATGCACAGGAATATTGTCGTACAGATTTTGCAAATGCTCGTGCGTAATCTCCAAGTTCTTTAATACACCTTCACGAATAGCAATGGAAGGCACCACAATTACAAATTTTTTGAATCCGTATTGCTTGTGAAGCTCGTAGATTGTTCTTAAATATACGTAAGTTTTTCCTGTGCCGGTTTCCATTTCAATCGAAAAATTCATTCCTTGCAATGTGCTGGAAACCTCTATTTCGTTATCTCGCTGAACCTTTTGCAGATTCTGCAAAATTTGCTCATCCGAAATAACCAATCTATTAGCAATGCCATCAATGAAATTCAACTTTTCCTCTTCCTGAACAATAAATTGAATCTCGCCAACATCCTTCGGCTGTCCGTCAAACAAACGAATCACCGAATTAATGGCATCAAGCTGGAATTGAAGATCAGGTTCGAAGTGGAGGATCATAAGGTAATTTGTTCGATCAGTTGATTTAAAGTCTGTTCTCTAACTCCTGCTGGGGTTAATTCGCATTGCCAAACAGTAAGCACTTTATAGCCCATATTCTGTAATTTATAAATGTTTTCCGTATCGCGAATAATGTTTCCGGATATTTTTTCTTTCCAAAACTGAGTGTTTGATGTCGGTAAAGCAGCCTTTTTGCAATTCGTGTGTCCATGCCAAAAACAACCATTTACAAAAATTACTGTCTTATACTTCGACAAAACAATATCAGGTTTGCCGGGCAAATCTTTTACATTTTTTCTATACCTAAAACCCTTTGCAAAAAGATATTTTCTTACCATAACTTCAGGCTTTGTTTCTTTGCCTGATATTTTGGACATAATGACGGAACGTTTAGCTCTCGGAAAAATGTCAGACATTAAGTTTATTCTATTTTTGACAAACCAAGCCTTGCATAAGAAGAAGAAAATTTTTGTAAAATGTCAGCAAAAAGTTTTGGTGATACTCTAAATAATACTTTGTATTTGTTCTCATCTTTTAGCACCGAGTCTTCAACTGTTTCGAAATATCTAAAATCAAGTACAAGTTGAAGATTATTATTCTCTTCTATTGCAAGTGGAAACATATCTTTATAATAGAACTCATTCTTAAATTTTTCTTTGTGCGTAATATCACACAAAAAACCTTTAATTAGGCGTGAGTTAATTTTCTTTTTTTGAGAAAAGTCACATGGCGGTGTTAATTCGATAGCTATATACTTTTCAACATCCTTCACTTTGTTTGGGAGTTTGGGCCTCACAAGATTCTGTCCAATAATTTCATACACATTACCTGGGATAATGTAATCTTGTTGTATATTGACCTTATCTATAAACATTTTCGAATTTAACTTCGAAAAAATCTCATTCTTTTTATTGTCGGCGTTATTATATGGATTTTGTGGAGTGGGTTTGAAAATATTAATACTATTTTTATTTTGTTGATTGATTAAATCTGAATACAACAATTCATCAAAGGCTTTATACGCATCAGTTGTTAAATCGTAATTCTCAATATGGTCTACGGGAATTCCTGTGTGATTTAACGCCATTTTATACATTAAATATATCAATTCCTTCTGCTGATTTTCATATTCTGGCACTAGCGAATAGATATCAAATATAGCACTGTCTGCTGCTATTTGTACGCTACTCCTCCAACTCAGAAAAAAATAAGCTAGTTTATCAGAAGTCAACACATTATTCAGGTCATTCAAAATATTTCCATAACCTCTTTGCAAGTAATCAGTTTTATCGAAGGGAACAATAAACATAGGTAAGGTGTATTCTTCTTTATCTTTCAATAATTTTTTTTTCAAAATATCTATATCATCAATATGTTTAGACCATACGACAAGTCCATAACAACCCTTATTTTTAGGAAGGATGTTTAGTAGTATCTTTCGGATTTTAGATATGTTGCCTATCATTTTCTCATCATCATCTAATGATAAATCCATAAAAATAAGATCTCTGTTTTTTTTCAATACAGGCAAATCTGTGGCTTTTTTTCCAGTAGGATTAATAAATTGCACACAAATATCCTCATCTTCTAATACTTTTTGAAGAGCTTTAACTTCCTCTTCTTTATCATCAATAATGAGAACGCTGTCTATAAAATCTGTTACCATAATCTTATTTTTTTTCTTTTGGGAAACACATTGCAATAATTGCTTTATTAATTTGATTAATTTTTGCATATTTAGGTAGTTCAATTTCATTTTCATCTAAAAACATCAACTTTCCTTTCATCGCATTCATCATCTCATTTGCAATATGCAAGCCTAATCCCATTCCAATGTTATAGGGTTTACCTGAAATAAATGGCTGTATAGCAACCTCAGCGGGAATATTAAAACCTGGCCCATTATCACTTATTACAATTGAGTTATAACCCTGTATTTGATCTGTAATATATATAGATATTTTTCTGTTCTCTTCTAGAGAATAACTAAGCCAATAAATGGAATTGTCCAATAAATTTGTTAGCACTGATATTGATTCAGCTTCTGCAAGATAACCTTTCAACTTAGATTCTTCATAATTGTGATACACATCTATTGAGTGATCTGAAAATCTAAATCCGTAATTATCTACGGCTATTTGTACTATTTCAGATAATCGTTTGTTTCCAATCTTAGATTTTCTAATCATAGCTGTATATCCGCGAACAATTTTTTCCAATCGTTGAGAAATGTCAATTATTTGTTCTTTTTCCCCTCTTTTTGCATGACCTAGCAATGCTGCTACTTGTTTTTCAATTTCATGAATAACCACACTTAAATTCAGTCCGGCATTAGCACTTTTAATAAGAATTCCTTTAACTTCTCTATACTGTTCATTTATTCTAATCAAGTACCTCAAGATTTGCTTTTTATCATCTTCATTTTCAACTCTATCGTTCACAATGCTAATAACTTCCTCTAAATCGGATAGCACTGGCTCTACAACTTTATGGGTCTTATATAGAGTTGTTAATTTTGATTTGTCTACGTTTCTTTCTCTTACAAATATGTTTAGCACATAGTTTATAGCATCTACAAATGCATTATAATTTTCATCTTCAATAAAACCTTCTCTATTTGTTTTTTCTCTTAACCCGACGCTTTCAGACCTCTTAAGTCTAACATAGCCTAAAACTATATTATTGCTAACATTGCCGCCAACTCTGCTGACCCTTTTTAAATCTAGGCCGAGCCAATCATTATCACGTTCCCCATAATCATAAACTCTAACGTCATCCCTATACACTCTAATTCCACCATTTTCTGCTAAGTACTCATTTATGCTACTCTTTTCAGTATTCACATAATTGAAAATGGCCGAATCTCTCTCAAATATTATTATATCGAAACGTACTTCTCCTATTTTAAAATCATCCAAATTAATCTCGTATTCAATTTGTCTTTTTCTGCCCTCTTCCTCTTTTAAACCCTTTAAGTATAGCTCACTGTCATTTAAATCAACTGCTTCTACTGTTCTTCCTTGAATTTTATCTAAAGAGCTCCAAGGACGGAATTCATACTTAAAATATTGAATTTTATTACCTTTTAGTACAGAAGAGCCAAAATATAGTCCCCCATTTTCCACTATACCCTGGAGGTCAGGTAATCCTTCAAAAAGATCTTCATTACTGGTAATTTTGACTTGAAAGGAATCATTTTTGTTGGCAAAAGGACTGTTCAATGACAACAAATTTCTATAGACCTGTCTTATTTGACGTCTGTCCCATTTTGACTTTAAATCTTCTATAATAATCTTTGTACCAGTAACTCCATTCTTATAAAATTTGGGACTCTCATTTTCTACAACACTAACATTAAAGTCACTAATATTTTTGGCATTTTCCAACTCTGTCCAATCAATTGATAACTCAACTTCTTTAAAGTTGGACTGTTTGGAAAATAAAGTGATTTTTCTTCCTAATTTATGAACACCCAATCTTCCAATACCTTTTTCGCCTAGTGGGAAACGCCCACATTGGTTTACTTCTACTTTTTTTTTGTGATCTGTACCAATAACCAACCAAACATTTTTGATGATATCGGCATTCATTCCAAAGCCATTATCCGATATGGTCAATTTATTTAGTTGTCTGTTTTCCGAATAAAACTCAACTTTACACTCAGTTGCACACGCATCATAGGAGTTTTTCACCAGCTCTAAAAGAGCAATACTTTCATTTTTTATTAAATCTTCCCCGAAATGAGCTATAATTCTTGGTGTAATTGAAAAATGATGTTTCATATGCTTTTGTCATTTTTTTTTATACTAGCTTTTTACTATAGTTTCCCCCAGTCTCCTTGCATATTCCGGTGGCACAGCGTTTCCGATTAATCTTGCTGCTGTAGCCATGCTATTTGTTTTGAAAACATAATCCCTAGGAAACGTTTGTATAGTAGCTCCTTCGCGTATTGAAATAGCTCGGTCTTCTTCAGGGTGTCCAAATCGTCCATTAGAAATACTATAGAATTTTGTAGTAATTGTAGGAGCCGGTTTATCCCACCACATACGTCCGTATGTATCTTTAAAACTATCGTCCTTACCGATAAAACACCGCAATTGAAGCCCTTGATGTCCAGCCCAATCTAGTCTATTCCCTCCATCATGTTTCGTTTTTTTAATCCTTTGTAGGTTTTTATCACTTAATCCCGCTACGGAATGATTGAGGTCACTCAAGTCTTTATGTCCAGCATTAACTTTGGGAAAGCCATTCTTTTGTCCGATGGCATCCTTGAGAACCATGTTATTATTTTCCGGAATAGGTAGCCGAAGTGTAATATTTTCCAAACGAGTGGCAATTAAGGAAAAACGTTTTCTATTTTGAGGTATGTTGTGGTAACTCATATCAACTACCTCATAAACAATATCATTATATCCAATAGATTTTATTTTATTAAGGAATGATGGCAGTACACTATCTTTGTGCGTCAAAATCCCAGGTACGTTCTCCACAAGCACATACCCTGGCCTGTAATAATCTATGAAACGAGCAAAATCCATTAACAAATCTTTTGAATCTATGGATTTTTTTTTATCAGATTTGATTATACTATAAAATTGGCATGGGCTACATCCGGCAAAAATGAGTTTATTGTCGTTTCTTTGTAAATTAAAATGGGTTTCAAAGTAGTTGCTCTCTAAACTCCTAATATCTTTCAGAATAAAAACACTTCCGAGATTGTTATATTCGTATGTCAACTTGGCATTATTATCAAGATCAACGCCGGCAACTACATCAATGCCTGCCTGACGAAGTCCATATGTCATGCCTCCTCCGCCGCAGAAAAAATCTACTGCTTTATAATCTTGTGTACCCATCTTTCCCCTATATCGTTTTAAACTCTACGCCTGCGTCTTTCATTTGCAGTGCGGTGTTGGTTTTTAATTGGTCGTTTCCTTTGAAAATGCGGTCAAGAGCAATTACTTTTTTTGGCTGTTTGGATAACACTTCCGTTATTATTTGCTCATCAACTTTTTCCAGTATTAAGGCTAATTCGTTTCCATCAATTATATGATAGCCATTGCACGATTCAATATTAACATTGAGGTCTTTCCCGCTTTTCAATATAAGCTCATACACCATATTTTGCAAGGTTGCATGTTCTGCAACCGGATCAACAAATAGTTCTAATTGTTTAGCCAAGGCTTCAGCGGAATAGTTTTCGGGTTGTCTCCATTGCTTGAAATTGCTTTCTGCGAGGCGAAACACTTTGAAACCGGTATCAATGTCAATAGGTTTATTGTCTCCCTCATTAAATTCCAGTTGCATTTTCCTTTTCCGGTTTTCCTCTTCTATTTGCTCTCGAATCTTTCGCCCTGCACGACGAATACGTTCTTTGGCAATATCAGCAATGGTATTGTATCCTGCCTTAAAAGCTTCGCTCTTTTCATCGCATGGTTCAGCTATTTGCACCAAAATGTACCTGCGGTTTCCGCCGTCTTCTTTATTTAACTGCATTACAGCATGTGCTGTTGTAGCACTGCCGGCAAAGAAATCAAGAATTATGTCATCATCCTGCGTAGATAATGCTATTATTTGTTTAAGCAGTGAAATTGGTTTCGGAAAATCAAATTCTTGGTTGAAGTCTAGCTTCCTTAATTCAATTGTTCCTGTTTCTGTCAAGAAAGAATTGTCATCCCATATTGATTTGGGTTTGTATGTTGTTTTACGATATTTCTCATAAATATTATAGTTACCATCTGCTTTTTTTCTTGCCACTAAATTACTTATCAATGTATCCTCATTGTAATTATCAGCAGTACGGGGTTTACCCCATCTCCAACAACTTTCTTTTCCTTCTGAATTATAAGGATAAACCTCCTTACTATATACCTCTGATTTATACAATGATACGGGGCTAAACCCATCCTTGTCTATAATGTTTGGATTAACATAAATAGGGTAGAACAAAAAAGGTCGATTGTGTTTTCCAAACTTAGGATTTCGATTTCTCAATTCCCTTATATTAAAACTACTTATATTATCTTTTAAATTTAAATCTGAGTTTTTAGCATCCTTTTCTAATTCATATAACTCTGTTTCTGAATTTTTGGTGTAAACAAGAATATACTCATGCGTTTTTGCTATCTGCTTATACGTCTGACCTCTACTGTTTGTTCTAACAATAATTTGTGAGAAAAAATTTTCCTCCCCAAAAATCTCATTCATTAACAAACGTAAATTATGGACTTCGTTGTCATCAATAGATACGAAAATCACCCCGTCATCACGTAATAGGTTTCGAGCTAAGAATAGGCGAGGCATCATCATACTAAGCCAGTTGCTATGATATTGTCCATTTTCACGCGAATTTTTACGGAAAACACCTTCGCCGGTCATGTAACCTTCTTCATCCCTATCTCCTACACGCTTTTGGTATTCGGTTTTGGTTTCTGCAAACCGGTCGGCATATATAAAACTGTCGTTTCCCGTATTATAGGGTGGATCTATGTAGATCATCTTGACCTTACCAAAATAGCTTTTTTGCAGGATTTTCAGGACATCAAGATTATCTCCCTCGATAAAGATATTTTGTGTATCATCGAAATTTACCGACTCCTTAAGCACCGGAATCAATGTCTTGGTGGTAGTTTTTTGCATCAACCTGAAGGCGTCACTTTTCTCCGCCCAATTAAGAACATAACGCTCGTTAGCGAGATTAACATCCTCACCGAGTGTGATTTTAAGCTTCTCCCAATCGATTTTATCTTCAACAAAAATTTCGGGAAAAATTCGTTTCAATTGCTCAAGTCTCTCTGTATTAGGGGATAATGAGTTTCCATCCATTGCGACAATGTATAACTTTAGTAGTACACAAAGTTAACAAATTAGTTTACATTAGAAACATATTTGTGTGTTCCTTAAACACAAACCTAAAAATCAAGCCCCAATTAAAAGTAGTAGCTTAAGTGGAAGAAAGAAAGAGTAGGAGAGTAGGAAAGAATGAGTCAAGTATGGGGGAATATAGCGGTATAACTATGTTAGGTTAAGTTTAGATGAGAAGAAATATCCCGGCTAGCTAATGTCCTTCAATTTATTTTGGTAAATTTGTACTATCTAACAATTAATAAATCAAGACAAAATCATGATACCAACATTTGAAGAAATAAGGGTACAAGCTCTAAAAGAATTAAAAAATGGAGATGTTATGCGAGTAAGAGATTTGCGAATTCCTTTGGCAAAACGCTTTAATCTTACTGAAGAGGAGATGAATGAGTGGTATCCTTCCGGGAATGCTGAGATTTTTTCGGATCGAATATCTTGGGGTTTGTCCTATCTTTTTGTTGCCGGATTGGTAGAAAGACCGAGAAGAGGCAATTATAAAATTACTGAAAAGGGACTTAAAATGCTTTCTTCCTGTACCGACGAGCAAATAAATAAATTCATAAAGGAAGAAAATCTAAAAAATGCTAAGAGAAGAAATGATATTAGTAATGAGACGACTTCCACTGCTTTAACTGCATCAAACAATGATGAATATACTCCTCAAGAAGAGCTTGATGGTTCGTATAACAAAATAAAACAGTCAATTAAGTCTGAAATCTTGACTACTATATTGAGTAAAAAGCCACAAGAATTCGAAAGGTTAGTTGTTAAGTTACTTCAGGCCATGGGGTATGGTGGTGAAGTTAAAAATTCGGCCATTGTCACAAAGATCTCTAATGATGGAGGCATTGATGGTATTATAAAAGAAGATATATTGGGTTTTAATCATATATCCATTCAGGCAAAACGTTATGCACCTAATAACAATGTATCAATAGAAAATGTTCGGAGTTTTGTGGGTGCTGTAGCTGGAACTCCATCTAAAAAAGGTGTATTTATCACAACTTCGGATTTTCCAAAAAGCGCAATTCAATATGTTGATAGCCTAAATGGTTCTCCGACAATAATTCTGATTAATGGAGACCAACTAGCAGACTATATCTATGATTATGGTTTGGGACTACAAACAGAAAAAATTATCAAAATCATGAAGATGGATATGGATTATTGGGACTCAATGGATGACGAAAAAATTACTGGGTAATTCTTATTTGTAATGAGTCAGCTAAGCTAATAATCAACCTGTCAATATGAACTAAACTTCGGTTTTAAGGTCATTTATAATTCATGATTAATTATCATAAACACTACTCTTTTGTAGTTTGTCTTAGCAAATGAAGTAATGTTAGATTACCTATCCATAGCACAAAAATATGCGGAAGAACGGGGTGTGATATCATAAAGCCCTCAGCAGTAAAAGGCGGATATCATTATTTTTATCTCAATAGAACTGTCCGCCCACGCTATTTGGGACATCCTCATGTGATAAAAATAAGCCCTTCAGGTAAAGTCCAACGCGTACTTGATTTTGAGGAAATATACTGGGCCTATAACAAGGCTGGAAAGGAGGAATGATATATTTAGAATATAATAGTAGGAACATCCTACCTCACCCTCCAATACCCTCCTCTGGCCGGTCCAATGCGCTCGATAATGCCGTCTGCTTTGAGTCGTGCGAGGTGCTTTTCCACCGCTTTCGGGGTGATTCCGATCTTAGTGGAAAGAGCTTTTGCGCTCAGTGTGCCATCTTCTGAGAGGAGTGCTATGATTTTATCCCTGCTTTTCAGGGTTTTTTCCGTGATTTCACCACCTTCTCCGATGGAGTGTAGATATGTGTCAATTTCTGCGGCTAAATTTCGTTCCATCATAGAGGTCATAAACTCGCGGAAAATATTGAGGTTGTGTTCTTCGCGCGTTGCAACTAAGGCCTTGATATATTCCTCTTTATCCTCTTTGTGTATTATTGTTGGAATGAGATTGAACTCAAACTGCAACATATTCATCAGCAGACGCGCCATACGTCCGTTTCCATCGGCCCAAGGGTGAATAGTTACCAGATTGTAATGCGCATCGAAGGTAATCTGATAGAGCTCATCTATAGTTTTGTTAGTTGCCGTTTTGCGAGCAACATTCAATTCTTTACAGAACTCAACCAGCTTTGCAGGCACTTTGTTGAAATTCATATAAGAGCGACCGCCAAATCCTGCCGTAACATTCAGCAATCTCAATTCTCCGCGTGCAGTTGAAAAATTTCCAAGCGCAGTTTTGTACTCTACTCCTGTATTCTTCATAACAATTGATGCGAGAGAAATGAGTAAATCAACACTAATTTCCACATGATCTTTAGCCAGCCCAATCGCTTTTTCGTAAGCAGCTTTCAAATCGAGGTTCATACTCTGCTCCTCGATACTCTTTCCTTTAATACTAACTCCATGATCGAACATTATCTGATTTTCAAGTTCAGTAATGGTCGAACCCTCAATTGCAGTCGAGTGGGTAATCAATGAGTAGAGGTGGAATTTGTCGTAGTCTATCTGCTTGTCGATACCTAATTCTCTGTATCGGTTTACCATTTTTTCTAACTTATTTATCATTGTTCCGATTTTTAAAAATTTCTCCCTACTTTTTTCGCAAAAGTAATACTTTTTACCCAACTTTTCGCATATTTCACCCTACTTTTCCACAAATAACAATGATTTTCACCCCACTCTTCCTGCATTTCTCCATACTTTTTCCCATGCCGCCTCAAATCTTTCGGGGTAATAGACCTTTAGCCAGGCCATTTGGTAGGCGATAGCACATTGGGCGGCAGAATGGGATTCGGGGAAGGTAAAGTGGCCCTGCTCTAGGAGTAAGTCCCAGCGTTTTTTAAGTTCATCATGAGTATATTTGTGTATTGCATCACCGGAGAAGATTTTTTCACGTAACTGATCTAGCATAACATCATTGTTACTGAATAGAGCCTTGCGGAGATCTACTGTCTCTTTATGCGAAAGTCCAAGGTTCAGGGCTATTATCATCATTTGTTCTTGATAAATCAGGACTCCAAAGGTTTCACGCAGGCATTCATCATATAAGGGACGTATGGTTTTATACTGCTTACATTGGTTGAAAGAGCTGGCTAATTCGAAGTATTCCAGGAATTTATTAACTTTTGTGCCCGGCCGACATAATGCATTAAGTGCTACTAATTGACTGAATTTGGTGGGTTTTATCAATGCCAGACCCACTCTCATGTCCTTAGTTTCAAACATGTATATTTCGGAAGTTTCTCCCTTTGCAAAAAATTCCAGGACTTTGGGATCATCGTATGTTTGTGGAATATTGATACCATTGGAGGCATCGCTGATTACATCAAGGCAGATTAACCGCATAATATTCAGATATTGAGAACCGGAATCCTTGAAATATTCAAGCTCATATTGGCATTTCAGCTCATTCCAACCCAAATTTCTCTTATATGTATAAGATAGCGGCAAATATTCATCTAAAGGCTTTTTTGAGAGAAAAAATGCACTACAATGAGTTCCTATTCCCATCACTGTTCCTATCAGTTTCTGCGCTGAATCAGTTATCTCTTGTGGAAGCTCAGATTGGTTGTTTAGCTTCTCGACTCCAAAAGCCCTCAAAGAGTCAATATTAGCAATCTTTTCTGAGCGGAATAGGTGTGAGGAGATCGTGCAAACATGCATTTTACCGTATTTTTCCTTGAGATATTGAAATGCATATTTATACCCTTTTCCATCCAATTCAAGCTCAATGATTGGCCGCGGTACCCCATCGTAATAGGGTGGAAGGTATCTTTCGAACACCAAGGGATATTTAATAGGGTCAAAATCGGTGATTTGCAAAAGATAGTTCAGGAATGATGCAGTGGCTGTGCCACGACCCGGACCCAGAAAGCAACCTTTCTCCCGCAGAGCTTTCGCAAGATCCCAAATAATAAGAATATAGTTCGTAAGGTCGTGCGAATATATAGCCTTCAGCTCATATTCAAGCCGTTCTCTCTCTTTCGTGCTATAATTTCCACCAGTGCGCTCTTTGAACCCTTCAAGGGCTAAATGGCGAAGATATTGGGCAGGGGAGTGGAAAGAATCCGGAATTGGGAAATCTGGTAATTGGTGCTTCTCAGCAATCTCAAAATGCTCTATTTTCTGTAATACCTCCCAGGTATTCTCTATTGCTTCCGGATGATCCGGAAAGAGTTCAAGCATTTCAGCTTCGGATTTTAGGTATTCTTCTCCGGTAAATGATAATCTTTCCGGGTCTTCCATCTTACGATTAGTATTGGCACATAAAAGAACATCATGCGCAGTTGCATCCTCTTTATTGAGAAAATGAACATCATTAGTAGCAACCACCGGTATTCCTAATTCCAGGCCTAAAGCAAATATAACCTCATTTGCAACCTTTTGCTTCTCATATAAATCAAATTTATAGTTAGGTTTGGTAGATTTATGCAGAGAAACTTCCAAATAGAAATCATCTCCGAAAAGGTCGCGATACCAACAGGCCAACCGCCTTGCTTCCTCTAAATCATTCGCAAGAATAGCTTGCGGGATTTCGCCACCGATACAGCCTGAAAGGGCTATAAGGCCATCGTGATGCTCTTGAAGCATACTATGATCCACCATTGGACGCTTTCTAATACCCTCAGTGTTGGCTTTAGAGACTAATTTGACCAAATTTCGATATCCCACAATATTTTTAGCTAATAATACCAGATGATACCTGGTAGATGAGGTCTTGTGATCCATAAGATTTTCCTTAGATATATATACCTCACAACCTATTATCGGCTTTATTGCAGGATATTTCTTAGCCACTTTAAGGAATTTCGGAATGCCGTACATCGTTCCATGATCGGTGATTGCCAGGCCGGGCATTTTCAATTCGTCTACTCTCTTGAAGAGTTCTTCTATTTTACACATACCATCCAATGTGGAATAAATGGTGTGTATATGAAGGTGAGTGAACCTATTTCTCTCTTTCCTTGAGTCTTGAGAATGGGTGATAGGCATGCAAAGAGTGGAGTTGTTCGTTGTTTTCATGTCATTATTGTTTTTATTTCTGCAAGCAAAGCTAGAGGTAGCTTCGGCAGGAATCAGGCAGATATAGATAAACTGTAATAATTTTTAATTACGCCACTTTATTGCCGAATCTATTGTTTGTTTTGCCGGTAATTACTAATTTTGGAATTGCTCGAAATCCTTATTTCAACTAAATATTAAGAAATGGCAAAAAACTATTTCAAACGTTATATCTGGCTTCTTGAAACACTCCGGAGCAGGGGCCCCTTGACTCTCAAACAGTTGCAAAGTCATTGGTTAAGAAGCTCAGTCAACGACGATTACACAGAGCTGGCTCCCAGAACACTATCCAATCATATCACCTCAATTCTCGATATTTTTGGCATTGAAATCCTTTGTAACCGTAGTGACAACACCTATTACATTAATAACGAGGATGATATTGGTGGCAGCGAAGTACGAAACTGGATGCTGGAAGCTTTGAGTCTGAATAGCCTTTTGAATGAGAGTGTGGGATTTAAGGATAGGATTATTTTCGGAAATGTGCCTTCAAGTCGTAAATACCTGACTATAATAATTGAAGCTATTCGAGAGAATAAGGTTATTAATGTAACCTACCAGAGCTACAGAAAGCCAACCTCTGAAGAATTTGTGCTGAAACCCTACTGCTTGCGAGAACACAAGAGAAGGTGGTATCTCTACGCTCATAAAGATGATGATGCAGAGCCTCATATGTTTGCCCTAGACAGAATACAGAAGATCGAGATAGGTGAGGAGAGCTTCAAGGTCCCGAAAGACTTCAATGCTCATGATTACTTTTCCGGCATCTATGGAGCCAGAGTTTATCCGGGTATGAAGCGAGAAACAGTTGTTTTGAAGGTCTCCAACATGCAAGCAAAATACTTCCAATCACTACCGCTGCATCACTCACAGGAGATTATAGAAGAAACCAATGAATACACTATCTTCCAATATTATCTCACTCCCGACTACGACTTCAAACAAGATGTGCTCTCCTTCGGTGTGAGTGTCGAAGTCCTGGAACCTGAACTTTTGAGGAACGAGATAGGGGAGGTGATAAGTGAGCTGAATAGGAGGTATAATGGATGAAATTATTAATAACTTAAATTTAATATTATGGGTGAACTCGTGAATATATTCAAACCTATAAGATCAATAGGAGAAGAGGCATTTCAAAGGGCAATTTTAAGAAATGGCAAAACTATCCTTAAGGATAAGACAGAAATTAAGTGGCTTGATATTGAATTACCAGTTGATCCTAATCGTGTGACAAGAGGCCCTTCTGTGGATCTTATTGGAAGGATAGGCAACAGATATGTTCTATGTGAACTTAAGTTTAGAAAGGACAATAACAATACTGATTCTCCGGAAGACGCAGCAAATCAAATTATAGATTATCACAAAAAAATTAAGAAGAACTGGAGAGATCTTGAAAATCAGGATCTTCATCACCCAAAATGCGAAATATTTAAGTGGGAGGATCTTGCTTCAGATGACACAATACTGTGTGTGACCGCTAACGTATCGTACTGGGAATATTGGCTTGAACATAGGAAAAATGATATCTCTAAAATAGATGGCGTCAGGTTCTATTCTGTAGATATTCCCGCTGATACATTTAAATTACAGAAGGGTATAAAAGATAAGTACACACCTAAAATTGAAACAAATTCATGGGATATTTTATGACCTTGCATTTTTTGTTAGGAAACGAAACATTAAGGCAAGAAATAGGGGAGGTGATAGGTGAGCTGAATAGGAGGTATAATGGATGAAATTATTAATAACTCAAATTTAATATTATGGACATAAAAGAAAAACCAGCCTCTGAGGCTGGATCGGACCCTAAAGGGACAATATATAATGATGTCAACAAAATACGTGCGTTATTTGAAGATGCAGAATCTAACTCTAATGGCTATTGGCAAAAGACAGTGTATAAACATTTTCGCAAAAATATTCAATTCTTTGATGGGGGAAGTAGAGAAATTGACAAACAAGGCGACGATGACTCATATTCATATGCCTTTGTGCGTCCTATCAATAAGGTATTTGACATGCACTCATCAGGGTTCTGTAAGGCCTTTTGTCAGGTAATAAATGGGAAAGGTAATGAAATCAATAATATCAACACTCTACGTTCTTCTGCACTACTAGGTCTTCTTTGTTTTCATAGTATAAATGATAATAATCCCCTTGAAATTACATTGTCATTTAATGAAGAAAATGTGAATTTTAAGTTTAATGAGGTAAAGTTTGAGAAAGAAAATCGTGTGTTTCACCACAACTTTGGAAAATCTCAAATAGATATTGCTTTGTATGGTACTGTGAGTAGAAATAATAATGTAAAAGAGGCCGTATTATACCTGGAATCAAAATTCAGCGAATACCTATATAAAGGAAGCCATCAATCTAAAGATAAAGATAGGCAATATGAACCATTTTATATTACTCTTGCGAAAGAGCTTGAAAAATGCGGTGTTTCATACGAATACCGTACCAATAAGGAGAATGAATGGGAATTGCATGTTATAGGCGAGCAATATTGTGAGGGTTTAAAACAAATGATTTCACATACGATTGGAGCAATAAACTCCGATGAGAAAGGAAAGGAAATTTATTTGGCTCCTATTTTATTTGATTTTGGCGACACATTGGATGGCCCTGAGAAAACAGCCTTTTCTGATTATTGTGATGCATATTCCAAACTTGCAGTTGGCCTGGATAAATTGAGCAAATTGAAAGATTACAATGACCTTTTCATAAAAGTCGCTTATAAAAAGAATCCAACATTAGTAAAAAATAAAAACAAACTATTCATTTCCGATAAAGTACTTTCATATCAAGAATTCTTCAAAAACGCTAAGTTTAAACTTCCTCCGTCAGTAAAAGAGTATTACAATTTGTAGCAAGACTGATATATTTTTATAATAATCACATATTATTTCATAAACATTCTCACTTCTGCCACATTTTTGCCGATGCTCACCATAATTTTGCATTAGAAATACAAAAAATGCAATGTTATGGAAGAAATCATCGACAAAATCCCGCAACTCGAAAACAGAATCTATGTAATTGGTGGCCCGCGAGAGCAGGCCCTGGACGAGGCTCTTACCCTAATCCTGCACCTTACTGACAAACATTATCTCACAACAGAGTACTATTGCCTGAAAAACACCGAAGAAGAAATCAAGAGCAAATTTGAAAAAATCGCCGCCGCAACCGGCCTCGGCAAAGGTTGCCGTGCATTTTTTCGCACCCAAAAAAACGGTGATGTTCTTTTAATCAATAGAAATATCAAAGCCTCATATAGTCGTCGCTTCGTTCGCCTGGTCTTCATTGACTCCATTGAGTCGATCCACCTAAAAGGCAAGGAACCCAACCGCGAAGAAGTCCTCAAAGCACTCACCAAAAAGAATCCCATCATCATAGTCTCTGACCTGCTCGCTCCCTCAGACGGCATCACTACCCACTTGGATAGCAACGGAGTAATGCTTTCATTCACCAAAGTGTGAATAAAGCATTTTAATCCTTTTATGAAAACGTTGAATGAAACAAGAATATATTATTACAAGGCAATGTCCGTACTGTGGTGAGGAAATCAGTGTAGAAGCAATTAGATGTAAATACTGTGGGGGATGGCCTAAAGATAATCCCCTATATTTAATAAATCCTGCTTCCCGACGTTCAAAGTATCCTCAAGTTATTGTTAACCAAATTGAAAAAAGGACAAATGGGATAGGCACTGCCGGCTTTCTGGTAGCCTTGATGGGTGTTTTATTTAGTTGGTTACCAGGCGTGAACTTAATTCTCTGGTTCCTAGGCCTATTGTTATCTTTCATTGGCATTTTTAAGCGTCCCCGAGGTCTTGCTATTGCAGGAATTTTTATCTCGATTTTTAATATAATATCCATAATAATTTTTGCCATACTCAAAGTAGTTGGTTCAATATTGAGAAGATTGTTCAATTAAATGCCTAGTTGCTTAATGTCCAGAATAGTGAAATTGTTAGTGGCACTAACCGTTTGCAACTATTAAATGTAACATCGAAAAAGTGACTATCATCGCCTCTGCAAGCCCCGAAAAAGCGACAAACTGATAATTTTGAGCTCGTGAGCACTCACAACTTATTACGAGCCAGATGAGTAATAATATGATTTGTTTTTTATTATTTCCATTTGTTTAGTAACTTCGGTTTTTGAAAAAAGCAATAGTGCCTTTCGGGAGAAACCTATATTCATCAATGGAAAAAGATATTATAACAAAGCTCTGCCCATATTGTGGTGAGGAAGTTAGCTTAAAAGCATTAAAATGCAAACACTGCGGAGAATGGCTGGATGAAACTCCTTATAGGGAAGAGTCTGTAAGTCAACCCCAAGTTATCGTTAAACAAATTGAAAGGAAGACAAATGGTATAGGTACTGCCGGCTTTGTAATTTCCCTGGTTTGTACTTGTCTAAGCTGGTTGCCGGGAGTAAATCTAGTCCTTTGGTTTATCGGTCTGTTATTATCTTTCGTTGGCATGTTTAAGCGTCCCCGAGGACTCGCTATTGCAGGATTCATAATCTCAATTATCGATTTTATCCTCATTGTGGTCATACTCGGAGCAATTGGGGTATTATTGAGTGGATTAATCGAATAAATAAGATATTCACGCAAGCTCTTCTGACAGCGAACAAAGCTTTCTCGAAATCAGATTACCTACGAAACAATACGATGCCATGCGTGTGGCAGACCACGCTAGACCATTTATATTATTATCTAATAATTTTTCAAAATAATATCTGTTTTCTACAAAAATTTTAGTAAATTTGAGAATGTTTTTCATTTTAATAAATCTCAGATATGAAGACAAAATTTTATAACGCGAAAATATATCGCAACAATTCCGCAACAGAGTTTATTGTTGAAAAAGGTAAAATCACTCAAATCGGAACAAATCTACCAAAATGTGACAAGGAGATCGATTTGAAGGGCAAACTGGTTCTCCCTCCTTATGTTGATCCTCACCTTCACCTTGACTATGTGTACACATTAGGGGAGATGGAAGGCATCGGAGCTGCGTCAGGTACTCTTTTCGAGGCAATCGAGAACTGGCCTAAATATAAGGCTACCATGACCAAAGAAAGTGTAAAGAATCTGGCTAAGAAGGGTATTCTCGATGAAGTTTCTCAAGGTGTTCAGATCATCAGGGCTCAAACTGACGTTACAGACCCCAAATTCACCGGTTTCAAGGCTATAATGGAGCTGAAAGAGGAGTTGAAGCACATCGTGGATATCCAGGTGGTAGCTTTTCCTCAGAATGGTATGTATACCTATAAAGGTGGTAGGGATTTGGTTGAAGAGGCGTTGAAGATGGGTGCCGATGTGATTGGTGGCATTCCACACTATGAGCCGGCAAGAGAGTTTGGTGAAAAGTCGATCCATGATATTGTTGAGCTCGCTCTTAAGTACAATGTGTTGATTGACGTTCATTGCGACGAGACAGACGACCCGATGGCAAGATTCGTTGAAATCTTGAATGCGTTGGTTTACCTCGAGGATTATGGTCCGAAGACGACTGCAAGCCACACCTGTTCATTCGGTTCTGCCGATGACTCCTACGCCTACAGAATGTTCGATATGTTCAAAAGGAGCAAGATGAACTTTGTTTCTTGCCCTACGGAGAATGCTTATCTCCAGGGAAGACAGGATACTTATCCGAAGCGTCGCGGTCTGACGAGGGTTAAGGAATTTATGGAGATGGGAATCAATGTTGCTTTTGCGCAGGACTCCATCAACGACCCCTGGTATCCTCTTGGAAGCGGAAATATGATGAATATCCTGGATAACGGTATTCACCTGAGTCAATTTGCCAGCCCTGAAGAGGTTGAAGTGGCATTTGATTTGATCACTTATAATGGTGCAAGATGTCTGAATATTCACAATGAATATGGGCTCGAGGTAGGGAAGGATGCCAACTTCATCGTATTGGACGGCGATAGCCCTTGGGATTGCATCCGCAGACGTGTTGGCGTATTGGCCTCAGTTAGAAAGGGAGAATTCCTATTTAAAAAGAAACCGACCGAATTTGAAATTCCTATTGTCAAGTTTTAATTAATTCAATAGTTAACAAAAAGAGGTGGTAACCAAAAAGCCATATTGACTTTGGGTTACCCCTTTTTTTAGTATTTTTGAATTTAATGGGTATATCATTTGCGATGATACACAAATAGCAATATTTAGAATATAAAAATCATTTATAACTATATTATTCACTTTTAACAGCAGAGATGAAGAAAATAATTGCAATTTTAATTTTCGCTATTGCTTTACAAGGTACTGCAAGCGCACAATTGGGTGGAATATTAAATAAAGCCAAGGAAAAGGTAAAAAAAGAGCCCCAAAAACAAGAAGAAAAAATTGTCGGCACCGAGAAAACAGATCCTATTCAAGAGCCGGCAATCGCAAGTGCACAAGCTGATGATATTGACCCCATTTTAGGAGTCTCAATGAGTGCACTAAACAAATCCTATGAGAAATTGAACTACGATATATATATTTATCCACACCGCCCTATACCCGGGCTCTATTATACCAAAAGTGCGAACGATACCTACAGCGAACAGCAACTCTATCGCCTGCTTATCACTTGGGCGATGGCTTCGGGAGATGAAGCACCCTGTATCGTATATGAACCCGAGCCCTTTGCTTTTGTTGCAGTCCCGGCAGATGTGATTATCAATGCAAACTTTGCCCTTTTCCAGGCATTCCCTGCACAAACCTATCCATTCTTTATGGAGGCGCGAATGCTGATCCGTGCGATGGAAGAGGGGAGAATAAGCCTCGATTATGAAAATCCAAACACACTCGTTGCATATACGCAAGATGGTGGAGTAGCCTTCAAGCAATCTGACAATATAGGATATGGATTTGCATATAAGAATCCATTTATCGTAGGGGCTCCAAGGGGAAACGATGGAGAAGATCAACTGAAAAAACTTGTACATTGGAAGGCCGAGGAAGCCCGCCTTATGGAGCTCTATAAGAAATATGTTCCTTTTGAAAATGTGAAAAACTCATTTTTCAATACTATGGTAGGTACTGTAAGAGCCAGTAAAGAAAAAAGATGGTCGCACGGAGTGTATGAAAGTTACAAACTGGCCATTATAGCCGAAGATATGCAGTCGCACCCTAATAAAGTGGAAGATCAGGACTATATAGATGGCTTGGCTACTTACGAAAACTTAAAAACCAATAACTACCCCAAATGGGAGGCTTTCATAAAAAATCAATGGGTAGATATGTATGCCCAAATCAAGGAAAGCTTCGGAAGCAGCTTGGCTGAAATGCCCACAGCGGCTCAAAGTGATCCCAAGCTCGAATCTGAAATGATAGCTATAGCGAGAACCATCTATGAAGACGGACGCGTTCCGGTCAAGGCAGTTATCAAAAATCCGGATTGGACCTATACCCGCAATGCCTTCGGTGTTATCATCGACCGCTTCCAGACTGCCTATATTATTTTCAAAATGACGGATGGCAGTTACCGTATGGTGGATATCGGCTTTAAGCAACTCTATGACGGCAGCTCTTATGGTAAAACCCAACTCCGCGGTATCGGTATGGTCAACGCTGCTGTGGATTATAGATAGACAAATTTTATTTATACGAATAATACTAAAGTAACTCCATACTCGGAACTGAATACTCGGAACTTTTAAAAAACGGCCTCTCATCATATTGAAAGGCCGTTTTTAATATATATAACTCCATCTTATCCCATCGGACGCAATGTGTGTTTCGCAAAGTAGGAAATAATTACTCCCGGAACCGCCAATATTATTGCATACCAAATCAGACTCATCGCACCGTAATTTACCAGCAATACACCTGCAATCCAGGTGGTAATCATAATGGAAAGATTAAACATACATGACTGCACCGACATTGCCACGTCTTTGGCTGTGGCCACCTGATTACCGACGGCTGCCTGGAAGAGTGTAACAAGCGGACCGAACGACAAACCCCACAAGAAAAAGCCGATATGAGAGATGACAATAGTACCCTTGAAGAAATAGAATATCAACATTGCTATTCCTATAAAGGCAAACATCAATACGGTAAGCTCACGCAGATACTTGTCAATATGCTTCGTCGCAATGACAATAGAGATCAATGAACCGATACCAAACACGAGTAATGCCATCTCAATGCCACCGGCAATACCTATCTCAGCTACCAACTGGGTGATATAGGTATAAACTCCGTAGTGTGCACAAACGCCTAGGAAAGTAAGGAGAATTATCAACAAAATGGGCTTGCTCTTCAGCATGGCAAAAGGGGAGGTGCTTCTTGTGAGCTTCTCGCCTGGAGTAGAGGGCAGCATAAAGATAGAAAGTACAGCTATTAGAACCACAATAAGTCCTAATACTATAAACTCGATACGCCAACCGAATTTTTCACCGATGGAAGTCATTAAAGGCATACCCAAACTGATACCCAGCGTATTACCTGCCATAATCACGGCAACGGCTTTCCCTTGTTGATGAGGGTCAACCAAGCGCATACCGTAGGCTGCAATCATAGGCCACATTACACCGGCAGCGATACCTCCGAGGAAACGAAGCGCCAAAACCAGGTGATAATTGTGCACCAGAGCTGAAGCTATGTTACAGATGGCAAAACCGAGCAATAACAGCAGCAACAAGAGCTTGCGGTTGAAGCGCATAGTCGCCGAAATAAGCGGAATGCCGAAAATAGCCGAGGCAATTGCATAAAAGCCTACTAAACGACCGGCTTGTATCTCGTTAATGCCCAGGTCAGCCATCATTTGAGGTAGAACGCCTGAAGGCATCAACTCTGACAAAATTCCCACAAAGGTTACCGAAGACATCAGTATCATTAGTACCCAGGGGAAAATTCCTGTAGATTTCTTTTCTTTTATCATAGTCTATTTTTTAAAAAATTTGACGATAAAGTTAATAATAATTGTTATTATTTAGGATATTTTATTTAAAAAAAATAAATCTCCTTTGCGGAACTTATAAACAATTATTTTTCTACCTTGACCAAAGTAAATTTTTGAGAAAAATAATTACATTTGCAAAGGCTCTTTTGAATGGGAACTTGACTTTCTCTAAATCAGGTATATGAAACAAAGTTTACCTATACGGTCACTACAGAAATTTTTTCTGGGTATTGTCGTTATTGGATTATTGTTGTTCCTCCCGGCAGGATCTTTCCGCTATTGGAACGCATGGTTGCTTATGGGTATTTTGTTCGTCCCAATGTTTATTGTCGGTGTGATCATGTTGGCTGTTAACCCGGAATTGCTGCGCAAACGTCTCAATGCAAAGGAAGAACAACAGGAGCAAAGAGCGGTTGTGGTGCTAAGTAGCGTGCTTTTTATCGTCGCGTTCGTGCTTGCGGGACTGAATTGGCGATTCGGCTGGTGTTCGCTACCTAACTGGGTGATATGGCTGGCAACAGGCCTTTTCTTAGCATCTTATATCATGTATGCTGAGGTCTTAAGGGAAAACACCTACCTTTCCAGAACCGTTGAAATCCAGGAGAACCAAAAAGTGATTGACACCGGATTATACGGAATTGTACGGCACCCGATGTATACGGCAAGTACAATCATGTTTCTCATGATGCCTTTGGTCTTGGGCTCACTGATCTCATTTCTGATAATGCTGCTCTATATTCCGATAATCGTAAAGCGAATCCGCAATGAAGAAAACCTCCTCGAAAAGGAGCTGGTTGGCTATGTGGAATATAAGCGGCGGGTCAGGTATAAAATGATACCTTTCGTCTGGTAGATTTCAAATAATCTCGTAATTGCTACTTCCACACCAAATTCAAAGGCTTTTTTATTCCAATGTATCTTGTTGAGCAACAAGATATTGAGGTCGTTTCCCCATATTAAATAATTATTTATAACTAATTTTATTAGGAAAACTCCTAAAATAATTAGGAGATTAATATTTTTTATATATCTTTGCAGTAAATAACAGAACGAAGATGAAACAAAGACTTACATTAAAAGAGGAAGAGGTGATGAATATCATCTGGGAAAACGGGGAGATGTTCATCAGGGATATAGTGGCGCAGATGCCGGAGCCCAAGCCGAACTACAATACCGTGGCCACACAGGTCAAGTTCCTGGAGGAGAAGGGTTTTGTGGAGAGGAGACCTATGGCAAATTCTTTTCAGTACCGTGCGGTTGTTTCTGAGCGGGAGTATCGCGGAACGCGTGTCGGTGCTATTGTCTCGAAGTATTATGATAATTCCTACGCGAGTGTAGTCTCCCAGTTTGTCGAGGATGATAAAATGGACCTTGACGAGCTTAAGGCACTCATAGCGCAGATAGAAAAGAAAAGGAAATGATACCCTGGTTACTCAAAAGCGGGCTGTTGCTTGCGTTATTTTACCTGTTCTATCTGCTTTTTATGCGGAAGACCACCTTTTTCCACTTCAACCGTATTGTGATTTTCATAGGCACAGCGATATGCCTTCTCCTGCCTTTATTCGACTTCGGTTCTGTAGTACCGGTTGAGGCAATGCCGAGGATTGAACTTCCTCCACTTGTGGTGGGAGGGGAGGCCTCAGGGGAAACGGCTAATGCCGTATTAAGTTGGAAATACATTCTTATAACTTTATACTCGATTGGAGCTGCTGTTGTTCTGACTCTTACCATTTTTTCGGTGCTGAAGACACTATCTATGCTGAGAAGAGGGGAGAGGGTCAACTTCAAAGATTTCAAACTGACGATCGTCAACGAGCAAATCCCTTCTTTCAGCTTCCTTCGCAACGTATTAATCAGCCGCGAGGATTACGAATCCAATCCGGTAGTGCTAAATCACGAGTTACAGCACGTGAGATGCTGCCATAGTGCTGAAGTCCTCTTGTTTGCTGCCGTTACAGTTCTCCAGTGGTTCAATCCTCTTGTTTGGATTCTCCGTATTGAACTGAAAATGCTCCATGAATATGAGGCCGATGAGGCCGTTATCAACCAAGGCATCGATGCAACACAATATCAACTTCTTCTTGTGAAAAAAGCTGTGGGAGCCCAGCGCTTCCAATTGGCCAACGGCTTTAATCACGCGAAACTAAAAAATCGTATTACAATGATGCAATCTACAAAATCCAACAAATTTAAGAGGCTTCTCTATCTCGCCTGTCTGCCACTGCTGGTATTTGGGCTCTCTTTTTGCAATCGGCAGAAAGAGGATATCACAGACCCTGTTGTAGAGATTGAAATTTCTGATGCAACTAAAGTTTCTGCTCCACCGGTAGAGCCTATCCCATCAAATGAGGCAGACGAACTACCTTCTTTCAATGGAGGAGGAATCGATCGCTTTGCGGAATGGGTGAATACCCGGCTTGTATATCCTGAAGAGGCAATGAAAGCAGGTGAGCGGGGCAGGGTATTACTAACATTCACCATTACGACCGAAGGCAAACTAACCGATGTAAAAGTTCTTCGGGGCGTTTCACCCGCTCTTGATGCAGCGGCTGTTTGCGCGGTTGAAGCATCACCGGCTAACTGGACTCCCGGCAAGAAAGATGGCAAGGAAGTGCCTGTTACTTGCTATTTCCCTATTTTATTCCAGCTTCGCTAAAGGGTTCCCATGCCGCCTTTTTGATATTTCCGTTTCCCGGCATTGTTTAAACTTTTTCTAACGGCACGGGAAATGGAAATATTTTTAGCGGCAAGCTTAACTTGAGATCAGTCGTTTGTACATCCTGACTATCAGGCAAGTTAATCCCAATGACAGATTGCACCGGTATCCTCATATTCGTTGGATCCACATTCGGGGCACACAGGATCGGGGTTGTTTACCGTTTCGGGATGTTGCATCTCTTGTTCAAGTTCTTCAAGGGAGCTCTTCATTCCAACCCCGATTAAATGCATCCAACTTGTACCGCACTGCTTACAAATAAGTACTTTTCCGGTTCCCATATATAATGTTATTAGTCTTTTTTTAGGTTCTCAAATCTCATTCAACAACTTTACTGAATATATTCTCACGGGAGATAAAACGGTCGTAAAGAAACAGAAATAGATCGGCCAGCAGCAGGACAATGAGACCGGCTAAGCCGGGACCACCGATAAGGAGGTCATTTTGCGGTGTCACAAGCAGAGGAGTGATGCCAACTACTGCATTGAACGTACCGTGCATGATGGCTGGTACTATGACCGAACCGGACTTCTGCCGAAAATACAACAGCATTGGCGTGAGTGCAACGCACATCAATACCATCATGAAGACTCCTGCAACGGGGTGGTCAGGATAGTTGTGCCCGTTCAGTATGATAGGGAAGTGCCAGAAGCCCCAGATGAGACCGATCAGGAGGGATACAGTCAGGAATTTCTTACCCTTAAACTCCTTCACCAGAAATCCACGCCATGCGATTTCTTCACCGAAAGCAAAAAAGGCGTTGATTGTAGCACCGGAGAGCAGGCCACTCAAGAGGCCTATAACAATGACTCCCCAGGGACCAATACCATCCGGCATCTTAATCAAAGCCATCTGCATCGCCTCGCCTTCCGTTGTCCATTGTGCTCCCGGCATCAAAAGGGAAACGCCCAACACGGCAAGGGCAATTACAGGCATAAGTACCCACCCAATAAACCACCAGCGGTTGATCTTGAAAGAAATACCCAGCCCCCTAAGTACAGGTTCTTTGAATATCAGTTGTGTAAAAATGACTGCCAGTAATGGAATAAGCATAGCACCGGTAAGAAATAGTAACCCCATTAGTGCGCTAGCCGGGCCGGTAGTTGTCTGTTCAGTTGCTCCACCATTAACATGGAGGAACAATCCCACACCAACCATCGGCAAGAAAGCAAACAGAATGAAAGTGATAAGTCTCTTATAATTCATACGATCTCGATTTATTATGCTAAGTTAGCGAAAATTCGGGGTATGCGAAATACCCTACATTGATTAACTTTGCATATAATATTTAACTACATGAAACGATTCACTGCGATAATATTATTGATTTTAACTATTCTTCTCGCTTCTTGTGCAAATAATGACACCGCTAAGATTGAAGATGCCGTAAATAGCCAGATGTCACTCTATCCTGAATCAAGGCTACAGGACCTTTACAAGGCCTTTTTTCAGGCAGCATTCGGGCCTGAACACATTATTGCCGACACACTCTCCGCCGGACGCTATCTTGACTCGGAATTGCTGATTCCGGACAATTCTAATATTATGTATGAACCTATCGGGGCGGACAGTGCCTTCTTCAGAGTGCACCTTTGCACAGTTCAGTCCGGAAAGATTTCCAGAAATGAGCTGTTCAATGCTTTCATTTTAGGGGCCAGAAAGGTTGAAACTGACGAAATCGCTGCATGGGCGGAGAAATGGTATAAAATAGAGAGTGTCATAGCTTCCATGAATCTTCAACTCACCGATTACGAAGCTGACCGCATTGCAATCGACAGCCTGCTCAACACCGGTCAATACGCTCTCCATCACAGCCAACAATTCCGCGCCAAATACGACCCCCATTACAGAATAGTGCGAAAAGATCTGTTTTACGAGAGGTTGTACAAGGCGTTGAAGTAAGGGCAACTACTTGCCTATGCAGAATTTGCTAAATATTGATAATCAATTATTTATCAAATCAGTGGTACAAATATGGTACAATGTTTCCTGTTAGCAGAAATATATTAAAAGAAACTAAAACAGTCAGCTTTGACTAAAACAAAGGTAGGTAGAATATAGTTAATAATAACACACCCGCCTCGATTCACATCGGAGCGGGTGCTTTCGATAAGGATGCACTTTCGGACGGATGGAGTCTGCTCTTGACTATACCAGTTTGCCCTGTGCGAGGACTTCTCCTGACTTCTCGCCAGTTGCGGTGTTGACGAAGAAGTATTTGAAGAATACCTTCGGAGTTCCTGCTGTAGGAGCACCATACTTTGCATCATAGGCTGACTTGATGTCGTAGGCCTCTGAAGAAATAGTTGCAGGATCGTCAAAAGCAGCTGCCTTGCTATACGCACGAGTGATACCGTTGCTCTGAGGCTCGGAAGCCTGGATGATGAGTTTGAGGTTCGTAGTGACGGTAGGAATGCTGTCCAGGGTGAAGGTCATCGCGCTTGAGCTGATGGCCACGGTTGCGCCTGCAGGAGCCTCTACTCCGGAAAGTACAGGAGGTGTCTCCATAATGTCGCCACCGCAGTAAACCACCCAGTAGTTGAGCCTCATAAAGAGGTTACTGCCTGAGATTTTACTTTTAGTGCCGAGGACTGACTTGCCCTGTGCAGTGCTGGCGGCTGCATTCCACGCCAATATCTGGGCGTTGGTAAGACCCTGCCAAGCCTGAGAAAGTTGTTTGAACACGGATTTAACCGACGCCTGGAATGAGGTGCGGGTGCTTCCACCATATCCGCGATTACGGATGTACTTGCGTCCACGAGTTTTTGCCGCAGTGACGCCTTTTGCGGAGCCTGACATTTCGTCAAAGGCGATTGAGGGAACGTACTTCATAGCTTAAATTAATTTGATAGGTTAGTAATGAATTCTAATGTGTTTAGTTCTATTCGTTATTATTCTGAGGCGTTCTTACTGCGAAAAACATAAAGAACGTCCCGTTGTTGGAATAAAATGTTACTGAATTTGGGTTTGTGCAGGAAAAATGGCCGTTCTGAATATGGCCCTCAGCCATAGCTGCACCTTTCTTGTCAATGCGTGTATCAGCATAAATAACCGGTATATATACATCTACATCGGTTGGCATTCCAATAATGTCAAACTCCTGCTGTAATCCGCCATCAACTCCATAGAATCCCTTGAAACTGTATAGGCCGAAGACATAACCATCTTCCACAACGAGACATTTTTTGTCAAGTACGCACTGAGATGGTTGGTTGGTAATACCGGTTGTAACATATCCGCTTTTTACCAGCTGTCCCTTTTGATTACCGGCGGTATAGGCACTGCAAACATAGAATGTAAGTGGACCGTGAGCGTCAAAGTGGGAGATCTTCTCGATAATTAGTTTATTGCCCTTAATCCAGGATCTGAGAACTGTTCCCCGGTTGGTTTCGATATGCTGCTCGCCAGGATCTTCGTTCTTCATATAAACCTGAGAAAGACAGGATTTGTTCAGGTCCAAAGAATCAAATTCCAATTCTATCCGGTCAATTGCCTGCCATTCTGCGGAGTTAGGGTCAACCTGGAACTTCCCGGCAATGACGGCAAGTTTTTCGTCAGCGTAGTATTGAAAACTGACTTCTGGGATGCCGAGGTTATTTGATATCGTTGTCTTCATAATGCAGTCTGATTAGTAGTTGACCATACAGGAGGTTCCGAATAACTCGAAATCAGGATCATATTTGCCAAATCGGCTTGCAACCCTGAAAGTACCGTAAGAATTTCGCCAATATGTGTAGTTCTCCATCAAACTGATACCATACTCACATCGTCCTTTTCCTCTTGCAGGAAAGTAGCAGCGTCCGCCCACATAGGTTGGCGGCAGGTCCTGCATATTTCCTTCAATGCCGGAGACATAGCCACTAATGTGAATCTCAACATCGGCCGTCATTACGGGTATGCCATCACTCTGTTCAATGTTATATCTATTGATTGTAGGATTATCTTTGATTGAAGTTAGATTGTTTTGAGTAACCTGATTCCTGGGCACATAAATCTCGCCTTCGACCTGAGAATATTCTTTTACTATTGCCATAAGAGGCAAAGTTTCTCCAACGAAGCCGGTGTTCTCATCCATCCACCAAATATCGATGAAAACCTTCTCGCCAACCTGCGGAGTATATCCAATTGTAGAAGTGTACAGACGTGTTATATTTGCTTCGCCCCAGTCTTCTTCAACTCCTGGAGCAACTATAACGGCCTTACTCCATCCGTTTGAAATACCATTTGATTGACTGCCTGACATCTTCATAACAAGACGATACGACTCCTGCGGCCTCTCAATACCTGTAAATACGATCATAGTAGGGGATACCCAGAAATCTTCGTATTCAACTTGCGGAATGTTGTATATATACTCAGGTGCATCGGAAAGTAATGGCTTACCAACCATCTTGCGATTGGAGTTTAGCTTGACGAATGCATTGTGTCCTGTCATTTCAGCAGCCAAACCGAATGTTGAAATGCCCTTAAGGTGAGTAGCAAGTTCATTCCAGGCTCTCATCTGATCATCTGAAAGTTCGCGCCATTTACGTGAGATATGGGAAAGGGAGTTGCGGCTGACCTTCTGAGCAGGTGTTGCGACCTTACTCGGGAACGGACGAGCGGTGAGAACAGTGCCACTCTTTGTTTTCTTAGCGGTAACGTCACCAGCCGTCCCCGAGAAGTCGCTGAATGCTATAGAAGGAAGCGCTATCATAGGTTAAGTAAAAATTTCCTTAAGTTTCTGATAGCAAAGATAATACTTTATTTTAACTAAAGCAATACTTTAGATAACTATATTAGAATCTTTACACTCAATTTATTATAGTTATTACGATATCCGGAAAAAGTGTCCAGCAGAATATGTCTGATATGAAGTTGATATTCATTTAAATCAAGACCGTAGAGACTCTTGAAGTTAGGAATAGAGAAAGTTATCATCCGAGGGTCAGAAGCTTCCAACTCGGCCTCTTTTGCCACGAAATTGCGAAGTTTACCAGTATTGCATCCATATCCTGGCTTAGCAAGCATAATCTTACCAAGAATCTTGAATCTTTCAGACACTCCACAAACTTGACACTTGATCTCCAAATCGTTTCCAACAGCAAAACTTGATACCACTTTAAGCGAGTATGTCGGAAATTCCGGGTATGGGGTAGGTGAGGGTATGTGCTCGTTGCCAAGTTGGGCGAATCCGTGATATGCCGAAACAAATAAATTATAACCACTAATATGGTTCCTGTTGTCGAATGGTGGCCGATGCGCCGGTACATCAATGGCAAATCGCCTCCAACCCATCTGAGTTGCGTGTTCGAGGCTTTGCCAGGCGAGTATGGCACGGTGATGAATCTCGGCATTTTTAAGTTGACAGGGTGTTCCTGGAAATGTACATTTGGACTTCTTACGGAAATAACATTTTCCTTCCTTATGGTAGAAAGTGATGCTACCAACAGATCCCCAACAATCGCTGAATTTTATATTTGGATAGTATAACGGCATACCTATAATAATAGTTGAAGTAATAGTACCTATACAAGTCTTAATCAAGCAGGTAACACATAGATTACTTGTTACAAAGTTACTCAATAATCATTAAAACTGAAATAGTTGGGAGCGAAGCTCGGTATGAAAAATTGAATATAATTATTTTATTTGCTATCGGGCGGGCGGGGTAGGACGGTCATATACTCACTGACCTGAAGGCGTGAATATTGCGTTTGGGCTTGGCTATTTCGGCCGGTATGTCGCTTCCTTGATATTGGATGCGGCAGACCGGTAGAAATAGCGAGCAGCCAAGCCGGTACGGCGCGGCAGGCGGCGGACGGTAGAAGGGTAGGGCGTAGAGCGGACGATGACTCCGCCGCTTGCACTAATGCTCGAATAGAAGCACTAACGGCTACGATGGTTGAAGCGTGTGAGTCGGGCCGCCGGTCGAGCTTGAGCATCTCGGGGAGTCGAAGCTGGTGGAAGCCGTTCAGGACGAAGAGACCGGAGACAGGGTGCGACGAAGGAGCACGCTGTAGAAGGACTCACCGGACTCGGCGAGAACCAGCGGAGACTCAGCAGAGTTTGAGACCTGGAGCGACTGTAGGGAGCGGAAAGGGGTCAATCTCTGCGACCCGTTGAGGCTGAAGCGAAGACAGAATTGCGTGCCCGACATAAACAAGGCGAAGCCTTACCGAGGAGCGGTGGGAGAGGACTCTTTCTTATCCTGATCTGTGCGAAGTAGAGAAGCCGTGTATGCGGCTAAGGATAAGAATGAGTCCCGACAAGAGCGACCCACCCGAAGGGTAGGAGGCGGCAGCTTGCTTGTATAGCACTTACCTTGATGCGAGTAATAATAGTCTCCTTGCTGATACTGTTTGAACGGGGCGGACATCGCGAATGCGAGGTCCTGGGTTTCTTGGACTCGGGGAGGGGTGGTCCCCGCAGGACAAGAACTCAATGCTGACGCCGACTCGTCAGGGCGTATGGATGACGGTCTTTCAACGCTCAGACGCAGGTACTTACCATAATGTAGATTGTGTTCGCAGCAAATTAAGACGGCGCGAAGCGACGACCTGCGACACAATCTCGATACATTATGATAAGTACCGGAATAAAGCACAGACGGTGCTATTAAGAAATGCGCCCTGACGATAATCTCCCTGGGGTCGGGGGATAATAGGATGCGGTGAGCTGGAGAACGCTTGCGGACGACTGCTGACCGCATACATATTGGTATTATAAGGCGCAGCCACTTAAATCTCTTCTGTGGCGGCTCTGCCGACATAGAGGAGAGTTATACTCCGTGCAAGGTGATTGGAGGCTGCCTGCAGACGACAATAACCGCCGCACACCATATTTCACCTTTCGCGCTGGTAAGCCGCCATAACGCGAAGCGAGTCTGCTGGAGGCTCTGCCAAGTGCAGTCTCGCCGCGAAAAGTAACAATAAAAAGCAACTGGTTTGGTGTAATACAGCAGAGCCCATAGGAACTTTGGCCGCTGAAATTATAGGTTTAATAAGTATTCCAGATAGTTCTTAGCTTTATTTTCATCAATAACATTCTGGAATTTTTCACATAATAAAATTTTATTTAATGTTTTTCCAGCAAACTGAATAACACCCCTCGTAGATCGTCCTGCCCAATGATGCTGAACAATAGAGGCGTCTATCAAATCATTATGATATACCGAGCATAATGCAGTATTAAAGACTCCATCTTCTCCGATGCCAATAAAATAAAAAAAGAAAGATGAATCACTTTCGGCCATTTTTTCCAAAAACTTATCTATGTTATATGCTTTGGGTGCAGAATCAAGACATATTATCTTAGTCTTGATATCTGTATATGTATGCCCATTATCAAATGTCCTTTCATAATCTCCTAAGTCGTCTTTAGTAGTGAACTCTGGAAGATGTATTACTTCATCTTTCAATATTTTTTTCATCCTATCACGCTTATCTTCATCAGCCGTAATTAAAAACTCAATAATACGACCTCGAATATTAACATTCTCAATAAGCGATGCAACCATAATTGCATCCGCACATTTGTTACATCTGTCATTCAAATCATCCATTAAAATTTGAAAATTTTTGGACAAAATAAATGATTTTGCACGTTTAATTGAATCGAAGATATTGGCCTTTTGTGCCTGATTGGGATTAAACTTTTGTGATTTTGGTATAATTTTAGAGGTCGCTTCAACTATACGGGAAAGATTGTCTTCCCAGTCAAGCCCTTGATGAATTGCGAATAATTTATCAAAATTTGCAGGCTCATTACTCAGATCATTATACACCTTCATAATATCACTCCCGTTGAAACTACCTCTAATGTTATTCATGGCAAGTTTTTTAGAACTTTGACTTATTTTAGAGAGGAATGTTGAGTTAGAAAGATATATTAGATTCGAACCATTTCCCCTAACTAATACCACAAAAAAAGGGATATTGTCGTATTTTTGAAGCGCAGATAAAGATAAAACAGTGTTGCTAAATGACCCGTTCTTAGAGTAACTAAAACGAACTGCAAACCAATTGCAATAATATACCTTTCTGTCAAGTGTTAAATTAAACTTGCTTTTCACACAATCAATAAGCTTTTGCTTATTTCCAACAGGAGCGTCTGGAGAGCATATATATCCAATAAAAGAGTGTACATGAGTATTCATATCTTGCTAAAATAAAGTATCGTAGAATTGCTTCTTATTAGTAGTTGATTTTAGGGAAGAATCATCTTTCTTTTTGCCTTTAATCTGCATATGGAGAGTATTCCTCTCCCAGAAAAAACCTCCATTGTATCCTTGTATTTCGTTATCTTTATCGGCCTGATTCAGACGTTTGATGCCCCACATACAGTACTCCTCATCAATTTCAACTCCGATGAATTGACGACCAAGTTTCTTTGCAACAACACAAGTTGTTCCACTTCCAACAAAAGGATCAAATATAATATCTCCTGGTTTTGAGGATGCAAGGATTAATTTTGCAATTAATTTTTCGGGTTTCTGTGTTGGGTGGTCAGTATTTTCTGGCATAGACCAAAAAGGAATGCTGATATCATCCCAGAAGTTAGAAGGGAAAGTAATCCTAAATTTTCCGTCTTGTGTATCTTCCCAATCTTTAGGCTTGCCATTCTCTTTATATGGTGCAATAACTTGACGTTTCATCTTAACAGCATCAACGTCAAAGTAGTAATTCTTATCGTTTTTGACAGCGAACCAAATATCCTCCATTGCATTTTTCCAATTTGATTTTGCTCCACGTCCTTTCTCACGCTGCCAGGTAATTCTGTTAAGAATGGTTAATTTTTCTTCAATGATTCTTTGCTGTGAGGATGAACATTTCCAATCACCACACATATATAATGAACCGTGAGGTTTCAACTTTGAGCAAATCCTATAGAACCATGACCTGAGATAATTTTCATAATTACCATCTGACATAGCTGAAAACTTCGAAGAATTGAAGGTTTTACTTAAGTTGTAGGGAGGATCAATAATAATAAGGTCTATTGATCCATCTGGAACAAAGTCCAAGACATCAAGAATATCTCCATTAATAATTCTATTTATAATTGGTGTATCAGGATTGATATCTGATGAATAAAGTATTTTCTTTTTTAATGCAGGTTTTTCTTCTTTTGAAACTGTCAATGTCCTATTCCTTTCTGCTCGTATTTTTTGCTCCTTCGCCATAAAAATGATGTTTATATAGGAACACCTGCGCTTTTAATTCTATTTTCTATGTATTCATCTTGTAAATTTAATTTTTCGTAACTCATAATTTTAAAGTTTTAATTTAAAAAAGTTTGTTTATTGCTTTTTTTCTATCTCTTTCCAAACAACCATCGGATTTTATCAGTCTCAAAAATGGAGTAACGCCGAGAGTACAATCCCCAATGAATGGCTGCCCGTCTGCTCCGAGTTTGTGCTTTTCCATAACTGGTTTGCACCATTCACAATCCTTGCACACTCTGTCCTGCGTTTGGACTACATATTTTTTAGCCATAATCTTTAATAAATTTTAGTATATGAGCTATTACATCAATAGTCCAACCATTCCCAAGCATCTTATACCTCTGCGTATCACTCACGCAAGCGGTGTAATTGTCCTCAACAGTTTGCAACCGCTCGCACTCTATTGGGGTTAATCGTCTTATACGTGCATCATTTAGTAGAATTTTTTGCCGTTTTTCAGATTTTAAATCAAGAGTTCCGCTTTTGCCGTATTCATAGTGTGCCCTATTGTCTTGTTCGTATCCACCCCCTATTACAGCGTAATTTTTTCTAAAATCCATTCCTTCATATCTCATAAAGTCGGAGGTTTTAGCCATTAGACAATTAGATTTATCAGTCATTTTTCTACCACGCCTTGTTTTTGAATTGATATTCTCCGCATCAAAACATTCACCAGGCTTAATTTCTGCATAACCTTTTGAGGTTGCTTCGGGAATAAATATAGCAGGACTGCTACCAGTATTCAAACAAGGACTAATGCCACTTATATCATAATATCTATTTTGTTGATATGGTTGTTTACCTCCACTTTCTTTTGACGGGTTCAACTGCATCACCAAATTATCTTTTTGAACACTCGTCAAGGCATTAGTTTTTCCGTCCGTCTTAGGTTCTAACCTTTGTCTCGTTGGTGCACCTGTCGTCCTGTCCGATGGATTGTCTGGATTGCGACCTCGCATTTCAACAATGTAATTACTTTCCATACGACATCCCTCTTTGGTTGTAATAGTCTTAGACTTGCCCTTGCCTGTTGTTGGTTCAAATCTAAACCCATTACCTTTACTTTCCATTAGTTTAGAGTTCTTAATACACCAATTCAACATCTTGTTAGTCAAATAATACTTCTCATCAACATTATCCTCCAAAATATCTTTGAGTAAAATACCTCTATCTTCGGGCTGTGGAATGTCAGAGTAAAGTTCGCCAAATAGTCCTTCCTCTCGAACTCTGATATTTGTCCAATAGATTCTTTTTCTGTTTTGTGCCGAAACTAAAGCAGAATTGATATGTACTCCGTAAATACCTATTGCTTCCGACAGCACCCTTTCCCACTTTGCACCCATCTCCACGTTTTCGAGCAGGAAAAGAACGTCTGGGTTATACTTTCGTATATCCGTCAATATCCTCATGTACTCCCAAAATAGATAGGATTCTCCCTCGAATTGGAAACCGTCTGATTTCAACTCTAAATATCTTTCAAGCGTGTAAATTTCCTCGTTGCACGAAGTAGTCATCCCGTTTCTTTTCCCAGCAAATGAAAAGGATTGGCACGGGCTTCCTCCTATTAGGAGGTCTATTGGTTCTAATTCTTCAACATTCACATCCGTCGCGCTTCCTAATTGAATTGTGCCTAGGTAGTTATGTTGCGTTACTTGGATAGCATACTTGTCAATCTCACTCGCATAGTATTTATTTACTTTTATGCCCGCTCTACCTAACGCTATTCTACCGCATGACATTCCATCGAAAAGACTTAATACATTTATTCCATCCATCTTTATTCTTTTTTAAAACATTCATAAATAATATGTTAGTATTTATACTACTATACTTTAAGGATTGACATACTCCCACGGTTGAAACACGTGGGCTTTCTTTGATGAACAGCTGTAAAGCTAACCGTACATACAGCATAATAAGTTTTCATTTTAATTATATTTTGCCACCGCTCAAAAACTAATGCTAACACTGCATATAGTTAATAAACCAGTGAGGTTATTACTAATTTGATAATTTTGCGTATGGCTTACTAACCATATACTTTTCATAACTCAATCTCCTTTTTGAAATTCATTGCTCTCATAAGGTGTTGGAGTTCGTGAACATAAGGCGTGTATTGAGTAGTCCACACAATCCTTTCAATCGTTGGAGCGGACAAAGTGATTGTTACAGTGTCGCTAAAATCAATCGCTACTCTACGCTTCCTATACGCACTTCCTGTATCCTCTTCAAGCAAATAATAATTGTGGCCTACTTCCTCAAATCCGTTTTTAAACAAAACTGCGGCATTGAGTAAAACAGAAGCAAAATCATATTGTGCTATTTCTGCTTCCGTGAGATTGAAATCATCTGCGGTAAATTGGCGGAAGTGTAATCCGTTGTCATCGTAATATCGAATCCAATCCCCAATCATCATTTCATTTACATCTATATTCATATCAATAGCTCCTATCTTTTATTGGCAATAATGAAAATCGTTTGATTTTGAGTTCTCCGCAGAACTCACATTCCTTTACTATTACCTTTTCTATCTCACGCCCTTGAATGTCGCGGATGGTATAGTTGTCATAGTCTTTCAGTTTGTGCATACTAAAAAATCTGCACTTAACATCTTGTTTCATATTCTTTTTGGTTTAATTAGTTTTACTGTATTTGCTATTATTCTTCTTGTCGGCAGAAACGTTCCGTCGGCAATGGTAGTGATGTATTTTCCGTCAACCTTGATGTTGTCGCCCTTTTTAAGTGAGCGAATGTCGTCAAGGTTTACGAGAGTGGCAGACTCCGGTATGGTCGTTCCATTCCAAACGCTCACTTCGTACTCTATGTTTCTAACATTAATCAAGATTGTCGAAAGCGTCGTACCGCCAACCTCCTTGTGGCTGATGCCTCCGATTTTTCCTAATACTACCATATGTCAATTTGCGTACTTTGATTTTTGTGCGATGATTGGAATTGTAAACTTGTGTGGCCTTATCGTCATGTCAAGGCTCTTAACAATCCAAGCCAGCATTGCGTCCATTGCATCGTTGTCCTTTGACAGCCCTTTCATAACTGTCGGGTCTATCGTTATGCTGATTGCGGGCTCTTGGTCTTTATCCGTTGGTGCAAACATCTCAATTGTTATAATCTTTTTGCCCAAATCTTGCTCTTTGCTTTTAGGCTCTTCTTTCTTTTTCTTCTTAAATAGTTTCTTAATCATAATTGTAATTGTCGTTAATTGGTTTTACATTTTTACGAAAAAATATTTGCCGCTCTCAATGGCGGTTGTTATTCTACTCTTTGTTTCGAGGTTTTTAAGTTAAAAACCGATGCGGACTTGTGAGTGAAGAAACAATAGACTACAAGTAAGTGGGGCAAGCCCGCACCGGTAATGTTAATTAGGATTTACTTCTTCTTGGTCTCCTGTTTTGACTTGACGGCCACCACATCATCCCTCTCAAAACTATTCAATACATCAATGCAAAGTTTGTTTCCTTCAACATAGAAGTATGGTTCGAGTTCATGGGCGAGTTTCATTGCCTTCGCCTGCGGAGTATCTTCCTTCGGCAATCCGTCTTTGAGGACGACTTTACGATTTTCCCAATTCTTGAGAGTGATTTCATACGCCCTGTTTTCATTGGTAAGTTCGTTTACATCCTTTTGCAACTTGTCGGTAGTCTTTTTCAACTCCACATTGGAAGCCTTAAGAAGTCCGAGAGTATCTTCGAGTTCCAAAACTCTCTTTAGGTAGTGCCTTCTTGTTACGAAGAAGGTAACGAGCACCAGCACTATGGCTGCGATGATAAGTAATGTGATTTCCATTTTGAATAAATTTATTTAGTGGTTAATGATTAAGCCTCTTGAAACTCCTTGTCCTTCGTGGAGTCTCCTTTGTAGAGTGGTTGAGAAATTACGCGTTGCTCATTTCCGGCATTCAGCAACCTTGCCCACGCCACCATTATCGAAATGCCATCGTCTTCCTCCATAAATCTGGCGAGAGACGTTACGCCGAGCATCCTGTTTCCACAAATTCCAGTTCCACCGAGTGCATCCGGATCTTCCTTGCTCTTCTTTTCCGCAATTACGGGGATTGCGGAACGATTGTCGTAATCTTCATTCGTCCAATCGTCAATGATTTGCATAATCTCATTAAGAGAATACTTGCTTTCTGATTTTTTCTTCTTCATAATAAATTAGTTTTTAGAGTTAGTTTTTAAAATCGTTTCTTTGCCCCCTAATTTTGAGTGTGGGCGATTATCTCATTGAAGTTAATACATTCTATCACTTGATTGTCAAAGTTTCTTAAATCTCTTTATTTTGGCTCGTCAAGTGAATAGTCTGTTTACAATCTCAATCAACAGCACCGTCAATGCGAAGATGACATGCGGAGCGAACACTAAGATAAACATAAAAATCTTAATGCCAATGTTTTTTTCCATTTTCTTACGCATTTTTTATTTTCAATCCATACCTGTCCACAAACCAAGACACCTCAATTTGTGCGGTTTTCTTGTCAATACCGTGCCCCTCCAACTTCGCGGCCTCCTTGTACTGAAAGTCGGAACATTGCTTTTCAATCCAAGTTACATCATTCGAAATGATGAACTTCTTGTCGATTATATCGTCCACATTCGGGACGACATTGCTTACCTGTTCTCCTACGAAATAGAGCATATCTACAATCATAAGTCTTGTTAAATCTCTCATTTGTTTTTGTCGTTAAAAGTTTCATAAACCTTAGTGAATACCCAGTCGGTAAGGTATGCGTGTATCTCGTCGCTCTCCATTCCGAATGGTATGTCGTGTGCCACGCAATACATCGTGGCGGCGTGGGACGCTTCGTGTACCATTATCCTCAAATTCGGAACTCCGTAAAATGCACATACGACAAACCTGTTGTTGTGGCCGTCCTTAGTAGTTCCCAAGAAAGTCATCGCATCGAACTCCGGCAAGGAGTAAATGTCGTCTATTCCGTCTATGTCAAACATCTCGGTAATGATTTCACAATCTTCGTACTGCATTACTATCAAAGGTATAGGCAGTATGCTTGGTTCGTAATGCTTTAACATTGACTCAAAATCTCTCTGAGCCTTCGTCCTAGATCCAATTTTGTTTTTCTTTTTCTTAATCATCTGTAACTTGTTTTGTCGATATAAATCCGGTTGAACATCTCTTTCATTCTGTCGGCAATTCTTTCTCCGTACTTGATTTCAAACTCATTTACCTTAATTCCGTTTGGCTGCTCCGCAACATCGCTAAGGTTTGTCGTTATAATCATCGGCATCATCGTAAGGTAACGGCTGTTTATTATCCTCACGACGGGGAGTTCGCTATTGCCGTACATCTTGAACTCCAAACTCTCCTCGCCCACATCGTCGAGCAACAAATATTTGAATGTATCATCCAACATTTGTTGATAGATATGTGGCTTTTCCTGTATGTAATATGCCAAGTCCGTAGTCGCAAATGCACGGCTGCTCACCTCTCCGCACCTCTGGAGTGTCCTATGAATTGCCCTCAAAAGTGAGGTCTTGCCGTTTCCAATCCTTCCGCTAATCAACAACGAAGGTCTCAAATTGTCATCCGTCAACCACCTCGCAGCGGTTCTGATAATCCTGTCAACCTCCCTCTTGTTGGTCAGTGAATAACCACGCTCATTAATGATGTCTTGATACTCCCGTCTGATAATTTCGGCAACATCTTCCTTTGGCAAATTCAACTTAATCGGTTGGTATGTCGCCTCTGGACGGGTCATAGTTACGCTTGAGTTTCGACATGTCGAGTCGGTCCGGTAGTCTTTCTTTTCTTCTTTCATATTCTTTCACTTTAAATAGTCCTTGATAGTTGTTGGCTATGGATTGCTGCACTATCTCCATCCCGACAACTGGATTGTTTTCTGATAAGTTTTTCAATCTCGTGTACGCGGCGGCAACACCTCTTTTCGTGTAGGTGTTTTTACGCTCTCGCTTATATGCCAGCCACTCGCTAAACGGAGCGTACCAATCGTCCTCCACATAGGGATATTGCCGCAAAAAACTTTCTTTTTCTTTTTCAACAAGATTTTTCTTTTTCTTTATATTAGAACAATTAAATAAAGAGTAATCTATGTTATTATTATTTCTACTACTTATGTTCTCTATATCTTCTCTACATTTAATGTTAGTATTAATATCTTCTCTACATTTAATGTTAGTATTAATATACTCTTTACTATTAATATTATCTATATTATCTATATCATTAATATTATTAGTATAGTTTATATTATTAGTACTGTCGCACCCGGACATTTTTGTCGGGGACATTTTTGTCGGGGACATTTTTGTCGGGGACATTTTTGTCGCCTTATCTTCATCGGTTGCTTTTAGGGATAGCCTAATTGCCGTTTTTACCTTACGCTTTTTGCCATCATAATCGGTATGTATAAGATAGTCTTTTTCAATGAGAGAGTTAATCAGCCTCATTGCGTGGCGTGGAGTAATGCCGAGCAATTCGGCTATGTCCTCAGAACATATTGGTATGTCGTAATCAGAATTAGTTCTGCTATGTATTTCGATTAGCAATCCCTTTTCCGTCCACGACAAATTTTCTATGTCGAGTAGTTCTTTTGGAATGAATATTCCATTATTCAATCTGTCTGGTAGCATAATCAAAAATCTAATTTCAGTTGTGTATGTCTATCAGCATCTTCCGTGAAGGCAGAGTAAAACTCCTTGAGTTTCTTCTGTCCCTCAAAGATTGATATGGCCTTGCTACGGTTGTCTCTAATCGCATTGTCCACGAGAGACAGGTCGTCTGCATCCGTCGCTATCTTATAGCCGCGAAAGTTGGAGGACGATATGACTAGGTACTCTTTCTTGAGTTCCTGCACCATAGCCCTTACAGCCCTGTCACTTTTGTTCGTAAGATGCATTAGTTCCGCTCTGGAGACAAATCTCTCCTTGAGCAAATCTATAATTCTGTTGTCCATGATAAATTGTTTTGATGGTTAGTTAAAAGTTACCTCGAATGGAGGTATGTCGTCGGGAGCAATATCGTCGTAGTTATCATTTCTTCTGTTTTCCAACACGATTTCAAAGTGTGTTGTCCGGAGTTGCATGTTGTATTGCTTAGCTCCACTCTTGTCGATGTAAAAATCATTGACGAGAGTGCCGGATATGAAAATCATGTCTCCCTTTTTTGCTTTCTCTAACTGGTCGGCCATGAACCCAAACCCAGTCGCATTAAAATAGAGCGGCAACTCTATCCATTCGTCATTGTCTTTTTTGGATTGCGATGTTACACAACTCAAATTTGCCATTTTCTGTTTGCCGTCATAAATTCTGGCGTCCTGCGTTACTCTCGCAGTGCATGTAAATACATTCTTCATACATTAAATACATTAAAAGTTGATTAAAAATTGATAAGATTACTTAAAAAATCCTGTTTGGATATATTTGTCAAATATGTTTGGAAGAGCACATCCTTTACACTGTCGTACAGGTTGGAAAACTCCTCCTCATTCATTGAGTCGAAGGCTATCGACTTCGGTGCTTGATACCACTCGTCCCTATTGATATTGTAGTTGAGGTCGAACCACCCTGCGGCTACCTCAACCGCCTTGCGGAATGTAGTAACATTGTAGCCGAAGAACTCCTGTTGAGCCTCGCTCAGATACTCCCACGCACATCGTATAAGTGCGAAATACTTCTTGAGAAACGGATAGTTCCGGCTCAACTTTATCTCAACCAAATAGACCTGTCCGAGAGATAGTCTTTTCTTCTGGTCGTAGTCATCGTCCCCGCAAGGCACGAGACCGGTCAAAGTGTTTACGCAATAGAGTTTCATTTGCTTTTGTCTTTCAATGTTGCTCTTACATAGCCTTTGACACTTGAGACCTTTGCGTATTTGCTATGCAGTTCGGGATGGTCTTTCTTGAAGGCGGCGGTATCGAAGCCAGCCCTTGTGGTCGGTGCTACTTTGGTAAAGCGTATGTTCTCAGTTTCCACGCTTTGCCCATCGGAGATATCGATTACCTTCGACACTGCATCGAGAGCCTTCTTTTTGAGATTTTCGAGTTCCGTGAGCCTGTCCTTGAGCCTTATGTATTCCTCCTCGAATGAAATCCAATGCACCATATCTTCCGTCTCCGGAATGAGTGCGTCCTTCTTCAAAGGGTTTTCAAAAGGCAGCCCCATCTTGTCGGCAAGGATTAGAGTTTCGATTATCTTGTCGTCAATCCTTCCAACGGGAGTAAGTTCGCAGTTGTCCTCCGACAACCACAGCCCCGCAATCTCCTCGACGATGCAGTCGGGATTGGACTTCTCGAAATATGTGGCATAGATGGAGAGTTGCCACGACAAATAATCCAAGTCAAGTCCGGATTTCATTGTCTTGATGTCGATAAGTCTGACACGATGCTTGTCCTTCTTCTTGCCGAGATAATCCACGAGGTCAATCGAAGAGGCAAAATGCTCCTCGTCGGAGACCATATACTCCGATGCCAAGACATTGAGTTTCGGCTTTATCTTCTCGGCATAGTTGATGCCTTCCTGCGTTGACGGGGAGATGCCTCCATTCTCGAACATAGACACTTCGTAGTGTATGTTGCTGCCCCTGTCGGCCGCTCTTTGCAATACGAAGTCAGGGACATTGGCATACTTGTCGCCGAACAAGTGGCGTTTGAGTATCGATGTGCAGCCGGACAACTCTTGTTGCCCGAGCCAATACGAGTACGGCTCGTCTATGTGCACTACGGGAGAAACATATAATTTCGGTAAATTTTTCTTTGCCATGATTACGCCTCCTGTGATGCTTGTTGTATTTCAGAGAGCCTTGCTGCTACTTGTCTCTTTACGGCAATCGATGCCTTTTGGTTTCCGCCAAACCCTGAGTCGAAAAGGTCGGCCAACTCCTTTTGCGTCGTACAGGAATTGATGAGTACCTTTTCGGCATTGGTAAGAGGCAAGTCGTCCTTTGGCTTTGTTTGCGTGGGAGCACCGTCTGTCGGAGAAGTGTATTTCGTCCTCTCGCCGAAACCCTTTTCGTAATAGATGTCCGCACTCATGCCGAGAAGTTTGCAACTGCTTCCGATTGCATCGGAGATTGCCTTCTTGACGGCCTCGTCATCCGTGTATAGACCATTGCGTTCCTTTACGACGAACATATTGCCGCCGTACCCAATGAGCGGTGCAGACCACTCTCCGCTTTCGAGTTTGTATTGCAGAGAACAACGGCAGAACACCGCTATCTGGCCATCGCACCCGTCATTGAACTTGATGTCGTCGATGTCGATTTTCCATCCGTCTCCACAAGCACCGAACATCTCGGTCAGTTTCTTGATACGCCACATCGGATTGATGTCGGTAAATCCAGAGATACGCCCACCTTTGATTGTCTTTTGGGCATTGTCGGGGGTGGTCATGCACTCCCGATACAATTTCATTTTCTTTTCCATTTTGTTTTCGTTTTAATTTATTGTTTTTTGAATTTATTGAGCACCTCTACCGTGCTCTTTGGGTAGTAATACTTATTCCTGAAACGGATATGCGACAACACTCCCTCTTTCGTAAAGGAGAATATCCGATGTACCGACACGCCGGACAACTCCGACAGCCTCACTCTCGAAACATAATCGCCATCAGCAATCCGCTCAATGATTGTTTTCGTTTCGGGGATTGCCCCCAAGTTCTTTTTTCTTAACACGATTTCCGCATCCTCGATGTCCTCAGCATCTCCGATTACTATTTCATTCGGAGTTTCAGTATCTTCCGACAACGCATCGTGCAGTTGACTTGTTCTGTCCGAAAGGTCGTTGGCTATATCCAAGAGGGCGGAGGATATAGCCCAAAGGGTTGATTTTCTTTCCATAATATTTTTATTTTTATTGGTTAAACTTTACTACAAATATAAAAATTATACTTGTAATGTCAAAAATTATTTGCAAATTGTTTTCAACAATTTTACTTTTTGAACCACTCCTTGTGTCTTTGTTCGATGGAGTGGATGAAAAAATCCCTCGCATACCTGCTCGTAGTCTTGCAACAGGCCGATGCAAGTCGGGCAAGTTTGCGATTTATGTCTTCCGGAATGGAAAACTTGATTTCCTTCGGGGCTTTGCCCGTGTCGTACTCTCTCGGATTGTCCTGTCTCCATTCGAGATTGGGCTTGTATTTGTCCCTGATTGCGGAGAGCCTGTCATAGACCAGCCCGTGATTGGCCGCATACTCTCTTGCGAGATACTTGGCCTCAACCGTATTCCCCGCCTCAACATACATATCGTAAAGAAGGGAGTAGTCGGATGTCAAAAATCTTACATAATATTTGTATTTCATAATCGTTAGTAAATTATATTTAATTTTTCCCTGAACCTGTCGTAGCCCATCTTTAGTACGATGCCCCCAATGATGGTGTCCGCCTTTGCGTAGCCATACATATCCCATGCGAACATTATCAACTTTTTCGCCACTTGCTCCGGCGACATCCAGCTGAAATCGATGACGGCCTTTGCAAGTCGCAGCTGCCCATGTTCTAATAATTCCCAAAACATCATTTTGTGCATCTTCGAGAGTTGCTCCACCTCTTCGTGGGAAGTTCTCAATGACTCAAAGACATTCTCTTCCGTGATAGGCAAGTCAATCATCTTGTGTGTCCTGCCGAGTTTTAAGTCCTCGACGACTATGTCGTTAACCATATTCTGGTAAGCCACATCTTTGCGGAATGTACCGAGATTGGTATGCGAATTGTCAAATCCATACAGTAATATGCGATAAGCAATATTTTCCTTAATGCCATAAAAGAGGCTGTCTTTGTCCTCAATGGCTTTTCTTACCGCCTTCGCGAATGGAGGGACATAGGTTGTTTTCATATGGTTTTTCATTTTCATTTGTTTAATATTTTATGATTTCTCCACCCTTAACAAAGTAAGAGTAGTCGTTGCCATTCCCGTCGGTCAAACAATAGACAGGAAAGTAGTTGTAGTTGTTGTAGACATTAGACCAACAATACCAACAATAGAATCCCTGCAAGTACATTTCCTTGCAGTTTTCTATTATCTTAAGGTCATTATGACAAAACGGGTTGTTTTTTCTAAACTTTCCCGTTGGCGTGTAGGCCTTGTTGAGCAGCCAAGCCTTTGCTTTGGCCTCCTGCTCATCGGCCAGCCTCATAGGCCGATAGAGGTTGCCTCTCGGAGAGATTTGTTTGGTTATAGTATAAATGGATACCTTTTCGGCATTAAGCCTTCGCTGTGCCAGAAGTATCCTACTCTCTGGCAGCCTGTGGTCTGCATTGAGTTCCAACAGGCATTCGTTTGATATTTTTGCCATATTATTAAAAATTTGTTTTCGTTATAGCAAATGTATGCAAAATGCCGGTAGCGATTTTGTTAAATATGAGTTTTAATGTTTTCATTTCTTTTAACCTGTCGAGGCATCAGTTTTAAATTGTTATAATACTTCTTTGAGTTCTCCGTCAATCAAGTGATACCAAGTATCTGCTTTTATTTTTTCACCATCAACGATGGCACAAGCCCAATCGGTTACTTCGTATCTATTTTTTTCATCGTTATATGTAATATTTCTTGCAACGAGGATGCTGCCTAAACCAC
>Ga0208694_1000146_pt1 | contig 108428 bp, 114 predicted proteins | sample AD_UKC078_MetaG_FD_184442 | JGI IMG/M metagenome (GOLD analysis project Ga0208694, IMG submission 184442) | Active sludge microbial communities of municipal wastewater-treating anaerobic digesters from USA - AD_UKC078_MetaG (SPAdes) (version 2) | ecosystem: Engineered > Bioreactor > Anaerobic...
AAAATGCCGGTGCACGGCGGCAATTCCGTCATCAACGGCGGCGACTTCTGCGCTCCGGGAACGAAGCTGCAAAAGGAAAACGGCGTAGAGGATTCGGCGGATCTCCTGTATAAAGATATGATGAGAGCCGGAATGTACCTGAATCATCCGGAGCTCGCCAGGACCGTTGCCGATAACGCGAAAGACGCTCTGGAGTGGACCGAGTCCTATCTGGGCTGCAGATACACGAAACTGAATTTTCATGGCGGCCATTCGGTCAAAAGAGCGCATGGAACGATCAATCAATCCGGTTCGGAAGTGGTCAATAAGGAGCTCGCGAAAGCCAAAGAGATTGGTGTAAAAATTATGCTGCGCACCAAGCTGGTGAAATTCCTGTCGGATAAGGATGGGCGAATTGTCGGCGTGGAAGTGCTCAAAGGCTACCGGTTTCCGGATGACAAGTCCGGCAAGACCGCCTTCCTTAAAGCAAAGAAGGCCGTTGTTTTGACCTCCGGCGGATTCTCCCAGGATATCGCGCTCCGTCAGGTCCATGATCCACGGCTCACCGATAAGTTGGGATCAACCAACCATCCCGGGGCCACCGGCGAAGCGCTGCTGGCCGCCTGCGCAAGCGGCGCGGCGGATGTTCAGATGGATTGGATTCAGCTCGGGCCCTGGACCAGTCCGGAAGAAAAGGGTTTCGGCTATGTTCCGCTGTTCTGTGAACCGCTGGTCGGTTACGGTCTGATGGTGAATCCCAAAACCGGCAAGCGTTTTTTCAAGGAAACCGGAAACCGCAAGGAACGCGCGGATGCCATTCTTCTCCTGGGAAATCCCGCCGTTATCATGGGCGATTCTTACGCGGTCAAGAAGCAGGTCGTTCCTCATGCGCTCAAGGGGGGCCTGGAAAACGGAGCGATCAAGAAATTTGACTCCCTGGACGATCTCGCCAGGGCTTATGGCATGCCGGTGGACGCATTCAAGGAACAGGTTGCCCGCTGGAATTCCTTTGCGGAAAAAAGAAAGGATGACGATTTGGGATGCATGATCTTCAAAGACGCCAAACCGACCGTCGAGGCGCCTTTCTATGCCGCGCGGCTGTGGCCGAAGGTTCATCACACGATGGGTGGACTGGTGATCAATAAAGACGCCCAGGTGATGGGATTCGACTTCAAACCGGTAAAAGGTCTTTATGCCGCCGGAGAAGTGACGGGAGGCGTTCATGGCGCCGTGCGACTGGGAAGCGTCGCCATGGCGGATTGCATTGTGTTCGGACGGATCGCCGGAAAAAAAGCAGCAGGCGAAAAGGCCTGGGGTTAATTGATCTCCGGACGGGCCGGGAATGAGGGTTGCGCGTTCCGCCCGTCCGCCGTTGGAAAATATAGATTTCGGAGGAATATGAAAAACCAGTCACATGCGAAAATGATCATCGTCGTTGGGAGCTTGCTCGGTCTCCTGGTTGTTGTATTGTTCAGCCAGTTGCTCTGGGCCGCGCCTAAACTGGAAATGTCCAAATCGGGCGTCAAAGGCGGAGATTGCTCCGCCTGCCACGTGCAAAAGAAAATGCTGCCGGAAAAACATGCCGACACCAAAGCGATGAACTGGGAAGCCTGCAAGGCCTGTCACAACAAGGATAATCTCAGCTTGACGGGAAAACTGCCCAACAGCCATCATCATATGCTGGCGGATGTTAATTGCGTAAAATGCCACGGGAAGACCAAAAAGCCTGAAGCCCTGACCATGGAGCAATGTGTTGCCTGTCACGGTTCCACGACAAAACTGGCTGAAAAAACGAAAGACGTGAAACCCACCAATCCGCACACATCGCCTCATTATGGGACGGAGCTGGACTGCAACCTGTGCCACAAGCAGCATGCCAAATCGGAAAACTACTGCGCGCAGTGCCACAAGTTCGACTTCAAGGTGCCGTAAAGTTCATGAAGGATTTTCACCCGCCGGGCGGGCGGCAGGTCCGACGAGAGCCGCCTGCCCGTTTTTGTTGAGGAGGAACAGAGGATTGCCGGTCCTGTTCATCCTGTCGCGCGTTGAGTCCCGCTTAAGCGGGACGAGCGTTCATTCTCCGCGGCTTGCCGCGATATCATGACGTTCAATTCATGCCTCGACAGCTTGCCGCGAGGCGGTTGATCCGGAATTTTTCGCTTATTTGATTTTGCTGATGTCCTTCTCTTTGCCGATGACGACCAGAACTTCTCCGTCTTTCACGACGAATCCGGCATGCGGCACCATGTTCACCTTATCGGCAACCACATCGCGCACGGCGATGACTTCAATATTGAAACGGTTGCGCAGTTGCAGCTCGGCTAGGGTTTTTCCCAGAAAACTGTTGGGCGGAGCCAGCTCGAAAATCATGTAATCCTCGGACAGGGGAATGTAGTCCATCACGTTGGGAGAGATCATGCTCTTGGCCAGTTTTCTGGCAATGTCCATTTCCGGGATGATGACATCCGTCGCGCCTACTTTTTCCAGAATCAGCTTATGGTCTTCGTTGGGCGCTTTCACAATGATGTTTTTTACTTTCTTCTGTTTGAGATGAAGCGTAATCAGCGTTGCGGCAGCCAGGTCTTCGCCGAAGGAGATAATCGCGATATCGTCCTCCTGAAGGCCAATGTCATCCCAGATTTCCTGATCCGTACCGTCGGTCAGAATCGCCTTGGTGGAATAATCTCGAATCTTCTGAATGACATCTTTGTTTTTATCAATTGCCACGACTTCAAAGCCGTTTTCAAACAAAGTTCTCGCAAGGTGATAACCAAAAATGCCCAACCCGATAACAACCGCTCTTTTCATGGATTTCCTCCTTATGGAACTATCCGACCATGATGGTTTCCTCCGCATACGTTATGCTCTTTTTCCGGTGCGAATACCAGGCGAAGGCCAGCGTCAACGGGCCGACCCGTCCAATGAACATCATCAGGATAATCATATATTTCTGCATGTCGTTGAGTCTGGGAGTGACGCCCATGGACAGGCCAACGGTGCCGAATGCGGAGAATGTTTCAAAAATATATTCAACAAATTCGGTTCGCTTGGCCAGTGTGGCGCCTTCGCTGGTGCTGAATAAAAGAAGTGCGCCGGTAATGACGCCGATAATGATGACCGATGCAAAAATGATGGATATCGTGCGATCCACCAGCTCGGACGGAATCGTGCGATTGGCGATATTGACATTCTCGTTTCCCCGCATACGGTTGACAATCAGCAGGCACAGGATCGCAAAGCTGGTGTTTTTGACGCCGCCGCCCGTTGAGCCGGGCGATGCGCCGACAAACATAAGGAATAAGAGAAGCAAAATGCTGGAATTGGTCAGGACGCCGATATCCACGGTACTGAAGCCCGCCGTTCGGGCAACCACCGACTGAAAAAAAGAAATCAGCACGGCTGTTTTCAGGGAAACCCCCACCAGAACATTATGCTTCTCCATGAAAAAAATGCAAACGGCCCCGATCAGAATCAGGGCGGACGTTGTGATGAGGACGATTTTTGTGTGCAGGGAAAGTCTTTTCCGGCGGCCGCGGAATTTATCCGTCAGCTCGTGCAGAACGATGAATCCGATGCCGCCCAGAATGATTAAGAGCATAATGGTGACGTTTACCAGGATGTCACCCTGATAGCGCGTCATGCTGTCCGGGAAAAGGGAATATCCGCAATTATTGAAGGCGGATACGGCATTATATAAGGCATGATACAAAGCCTTTTCGACCGGAAAATCAAAAAGAAAGCGGATGAACAGCAGCGCCGTTCCAATTCCTTCAATGATCAGCGTGTAGCGCAAAACGCTTTTAATGATCAGATAAAAATCACGGCTTGGGGTGTGCATGAAAGCGGATTGAGCGATTTCGCGCCCTTTGAAGGAAATCCCGCGGCCCATCAGGGCAAACAGAACAATAGAAAAAGTAATGATGCCCAGTCCGCCCACCTGAAAAAGAAACAGCGTGATCAATTGGCCGATGAACGAGAGGTCTTTGCCGATATCAATGGTGGCCAGGCCTGTGACGCAGACTGCCGACGTGGAAGCAAAAAGCGCGTCGGTAAAGCTCAAGCTTTGCCGGCTGGCGGCAAACGGAAACCACAACGCCAGCGTGCCCAGCAAAATGAGCAGGACAAAGCTTATTGCAAAAATTCTTGCCGGTGTGAGACGGCGCGAGAAAAACGCTTTAAGGATCAGATAGAGTTTCATAGGCGTCCTTCATGATGAAGGTTGAAAACTCGCCGGGATTTTTTTCGCTTTTCTGGACGGCTCAAAATCATAAAAAACGCTTCCCGGCTGGAGGCGCTTCCTCAAAAAGTATGCAGGCCCGGCAACATAATTTCCTGGAGTCTTGCCCTTTGGCGTTCAAAATCCTCTTCGCCTGCCTTCAACGTGAGATCCAGCATCTCCCCATACCTTAAGGTTACCCGCGCAAAGGGTTTGGGCAGCATAAAGCGATCCCAGCTTTTGAAATACCATGCCCGGTCGGCGGTAGCGTATATGGGAATCACAAAAATTCCCTTCACCTGGGCCAGGCGAATCACGCCGGCTTTGACCACTCCCGCCGGCCCTCGTGGCCCGTCCAGGATGTGACCGGCAAAACCGTAACGCGACAGGTGAGAAATCATTTCCTTTAATGCCGCCCCCCGTCTTTGGATGAAGAGCCGCGCACGGTGTGCCAGCCGGTTTTCTCGGCAATGCGGGCGATGACATCGCCGTCTTTGCTCTGGCTGATCATCAGCGCCGGATGATAGGGGGCATAATTCTTGAAATAGCGGACGGCTGAAAAAAACTGCTGATGCCAGCAGCACAGCAGTATCCTTCCGCCGCCCCGCAGGTGATCGAGCCAGGGTTTTTCATTTTCCACGCGAAGCCGGAACGTCCGGCTGTATGCGCGAATCAGATAATAAAAAATATTCTGAAGCTTGTCCGCCAGGATAAATTTGTATTTTTTCAGCATTCAGGCGTCCTTTCCACGACGGGATTCGACGGCGCAATTCTTCACGGGGTCGTCGGTTTGCAGGAAAGCCCCAGTTTTTCCGTAAGATACCGGCAGAACTGCTGATAAAAGACTTTCGTGTTTATGCTCTTTTCAATATAATCGCATCGCAGGCTCTCCACTTCCCGAATGGCGTCCTCTCCGATATATCCGCTCAACACGACGCGGGGAACATGGAGCAGGTTGCCATGTTCACGGTCTATGGTTCTGAGCAGCTCGGTTCCGCTCATTTTAGGCATCGTGTAGTCCAGAATAATGATGGAAGGTTTGATGCCTGTCCGGAGGAGTTCCAGAGCCTTTTCGCCGTCTCCGGCTTCAAAAAACTCAAATTCCGAATCAGGAAAAAATCGTTTGATCTGCCGGATGAAAATAAAGCGGAAATCTTCTTCGTCGTCCACCAGGAGGACCGCTATCTTTGCCATAAACGTCCTTTACGGTTTCTTTGTTTTCTTACGACCGGGCATGGATCAGCCGATGGGGGCGGGTCCCTCCCGTCTTTGAATGCCGCCATCAACAGTCCATGAATAGGTTCCAATATCTTGCATATTTCTTGAAATTCCGCAATGAAGTAGTTTCTCCGGGGCAGCCGGCGCGTCCTGAAGAAACTAATGACGAAAATCATTGACAAATCCGGTTCCCGGTAATAGCATTCCGTCACTTTTTTCACAAAGGGTGTTGCATCCTGAGGAAGTTCTTTAATGAGTGGTGATAGTACCCTTACGGAAAATCGATGAAGAGCGACAGGGCGGGGAGCATTGCAGGCAGGTGATGAGAGGAATCGCAAGAAAGAAGGCATTGGAAATCATTAAGAATTATCCGCGCTCCGGTGTGCTGGTCGTCGGGGACGTCATGGTGGATCATTTCATCTGGGGCAGGGTATCGCGGATATCTCCCGAGGCGCCGGTGCCGGTGGTCGATGTTCAGAAGGATTCCGTGATGCTGGGCGGCTGCGCCAATGTTCTCAATGCGATCTATGCGATGGGCGGCAGAGTTTTTGTGGCCGGCGTGATCGGTGAAGACGATATCGGCAGAGGACTGGTCAGTCAATTACAGGAGCGCCGGATTGACACGAAGGGCATTCTGGTGGAGAAGGCAAGGCCGACCACCCTCAAAACAAGGATCGTGGCTCACGGACAGCAGGTGGTCCGCTTCGATCACGAGAGCCGCAAGCCGATCGCCGACGAAAGCGCGGCGGATATTCTCGACTATGCCAGGTCCCTGCGCGATCAGATCGGAGCAATTGTGATTTCCGATTACAGCAAGGGTGTGGTTTCCCGGAACCTGGTGGAAGGCATCAAGGCCATGGCCGCCGGTTCCAATATTTTTCTGTGCGTGGATCCGAAGTCGAGCGATTTCGGCATCTATTCGGGCGTCGATGTGCTTACGCCCAACCATCATGAGGCGCAGCGCGCCGCCGGCATGGAAATCGTCAACGGGGATGACCTGCTGAAACTGGGGGAGACGCTCCTGAACAAATTTGATTTTCAGGCGCTTCTGGTAACGCGTGGTGAAGAGGGAATGAGTCTTTTTGAACGGGGCCGCGGGATCCGCCACACCCACTTTCCCGCTCAGGCCAAGGAAGTCTATGATGTTACGGGGGCCGGCGATACGGTCATCGGCGTTCTCGCGCTTTCCCTGGCCGCGCGGGCGAATCTGAAGGAGGCCACCGCACTGGCCAACCACGCGGCGGGCATTGTCGTGGGCAAAGTCGGAACGTCCACGGTGTCGCGGGAAGAATTGATCGGCGTGTTATGAGCAAACCGACGCAGGCCGCGGCGGTCAAGCTGATCTTCAGCGTTTTTGCGCCGGCGGGAAATTTGATTAACGACGCGATCCGCCGGTTGTCCGTCCGATATGGCCAGCCGGACTATGTCAGCGCGCAGATTCCTTTTGACGATACGGCGTATTATGCGCCGGAAATGGGGCAGACGCTGGTCCGGCGTTTTCTGTCGATGGAGGGGTTGATCCGGCCGGAGTCGCTGCCGGACGTTAAACTGGCCGCGAATGAAATCGAGAACGAGACGCTTTTGGGGAGCCGCCGGCAGGTGAATATTGATCCCGGCTACCTGTCGCAGGCTCATCTGATTCTGGCCACGGGCAAAGGCTACACGCACCGGCCCTATTTGCGGGACGGGATTTACGCGGATTTGACCCTGATGTATCAGGCCAAAAAGTTTTGTTCCCTGCCCTGGACGTATCCGGATTATGCAAACGAGAAGCTGTGGACGATGTTCGGGGCGATCCGGTCGCGCTATCTGTTGCAGCTGAAAATGGCCGGGCACACATCGCAGGCCGTTTGCTTACGAAAGGTTTGAAAATGATTAAAAGCATGACCGGTTACGGCCGGGTGGAGACTATCTGCGACGGACGGAACATTGTGGTGGAAGCCAAATCCGTGAATCACCGGTTTCTGGAAATCGCTCTGCGGACGCCCGCGGCGCTCTATCCGTTGGAGATGGAGTACAAAAAGAAAATCGGAGAGAAATTCAGGCGCGGCCGCATTGACGTTTCCATCCGCCTGGAAGGCGAGAGCGCCGAATCCTCGAGGGTGAATCTGAATCTGGAGATTGCGCGCGGCTACGTGGATGTGCTGACCCGTCTGAAAAATGAATTCGATTTGCGGGAATCCGTCAGCCTTCAGAACCTGATCGGCTTTCGGGATATTTTTACGCCGCCCGCGGAAACGCAGATGGGAGCCGCTTTTTTGAACCGGGTGGAGCAGACCCTGCAGGAAGCTTTGTCGATGCTGGTCCACATGCGGCAGGATGAAGGAATTGCCCTGTTTTCGGATATGCAAAGCAGGCTTCAGGCCATCCGGGAAATCCTGGAGGCCGTTCGCCTGCGGGCGCCGCAGGTCGTGCTGGACTACCAGAAGCGTCTTTCCGAGCGCGTCCGGGAGCTGACGGCGGGAATGGAGCCGGATCCGGCCCGCCTGGCGCAGGAAGTGGCCATCCTGGCGGATCGATGCGACATCACGGAGGAAATTGTCCGCTTGCAGAGCCACATCGGTCAGTTTGAGGAACTGCTCGAAAGCGATGAGGCGGAAGGCCGCAAAATCGACTTTCTTCTTCAGGAAATGAACCGTGAGATCAATACGATCGGCTCCAAAAGCAGCGACGTGGATATTTCCCGCCAGGTGATCGAAGTGAAAAGCGAACTGGGCAAATTGCGCGAACAGGCGCAGAATATCGAGTAGGCGTATGACGGAAAAGGGACTTTGCATCGTTGTGTCCGCTCCCTCCGGGTCCGGGAAAAGCACCATTTGTCGCCGGCTGCTGGCGGCCTGTCCGGACATGGAATTTTCCGTTTCCTTTACGTCGCGGCCGCCGCGTCCCAACGAGATCGACGGAAAAGATTATCATTTTGTTTCCCGTGAAGATTTTCAGCGCCGGATCGAACGGGGCGAGTTTGTGGAATGGGTGGAAAATTACGGCGAATTTTACGGAACATCCGGTCGGGCTCTGCAGGATTTGCTCCGTCGCGGAAAAGATCTGCTGCTCGACATTGAACCGCGCGGGGCAAAGGAAATGAAGAAAAAATTTCAGGAGGGCGTTTTTGTTTTTGTGCTGCCCCCCTCTTTGGACGAGCTCCTGAAACGATTGCAAAAGCGGGGGCACGAAACTCCGGAGGCGATTCAAAAACGTTTTGCCCAGGCCGCAAGTGAACTTGAAGAAGTTTTGTGGTATGATTACGCCGTCATGAACGAAGATCTGGACACGGCCGTGGGGCAGTTGATCGCGATTTACCGGGCGGAAAAATGCAGAACGAGCCGTTTGCTAGGCGCAATTAATCATTTATGTTCATCGATAAAAAAAGAGGTGTAGGAGGTGCTCGATTCATGGCAAGAATTACCATAGAAGATTCGCTCAAGGTGGCGAAAACCCGGTTCGGCCTGGTGTTGCTGGCATCCAAGCGCGCGCGGCAGCTGCTGAAAGGGTCCAAGCCCCTGGTGGAAAGCAAAAACCGAGAGATTGTTCTTGCGCTTCGGGAAATTGCCCAGGGGAAGGTCGTTTATGCCCATCCGGAATTTTTAAACGGGACGCAGGAAGATTTCAAACCGATACCGGACAACACAGAGTTCATCGGCGATGAAGAATACCTCGAGTAGCCGGCCCCAGGACCGGCTGATCTTTGCGCTGGATGCGCCCGGCGTTGAAGAGGCGCTGTCCTGGGTGGACCGTCTTTCCGGCAGCGTCGGCCTGTTCAAAGTCGGGAAGGAATTGTTTACATCCGCCGGACCGGCCATCGTGGAGCGCATTTTGCAAAAAGGCGGACGGGTGTTTCTGGATCTCAAGTTTCATGATATTCCCAACACGGTCGCCCGCGCCGGTGAAGCCGCTGTGGCGTTGAACGTGGATATGTTCAATGTGCACGCTTCCGGCGGAAGCAGGATGATCCGGGAAACCGTCCAGGCCGCGGCCGCCTGCGCCGAAAAGCGGGGCGCCGGATGTCCCATCGTGCTGGCCGTGACGGTGCTGACCAGTCTGAACGATCAGGATCTGGCGGAAATCGGTTTCGAGAAAACGGCGGACGAGCTGGCGCTGCATCTGGCGAAAATGGCCCGTGAGGCCGGAGCGTCGGGTGTGGTGGCTTCGCCCAGGGATATCCTTTCGTTGAGGCGGACGCTGGGGGAAGATTTTCTGATTGTGACGCCCGGCATCCGCGCATCCGATGAAAAAGTGGCGGATGATCAAAAAAGAACGCTCAGCGCTTTTGAAGCGATTTCGGCAGGCGCCGATTACATTGTGGTGGGCAGACCCATCCGGCAGGCTCAGGATCCGCTGGAGGCCTGCCGCCGGATCATTCGGGAGATTGCCGACGGCCTGGAAGCCCGAAACCGCGCATGATCCTATCTCTTACGCACGGGAGGCGGAGCATGGAGGCAGTTTACGGCATCAACCCCATCAAGGTTCTCCTTTCCCGGGACACGACCCCTTTGAAAAAAATTTTGATTGCCGAAGGCCGGAGCGGTCCGCCGCTTCAGGACATTCTGGCCTCGGCCCGGCAAAAGAACATCCCCGTTGAATGGGTGCCCCGCCAGCGTCTGGATGGTTTGACGGATCAGGCCGATCATCAGGGCATTGCCGGTTTGTGCGATGCTTTCGCCTACGCCGATCTGGAAGACGTGCTGAAAAACCGCAACCCGCGCCTGTCTCAGGATCTCGTTTTGATTCTTGACGGCATTCTGGATCCGCAAAATCTGGGATCGGTGATCCGCAGCGCCTATTGTCTGGGCGCCAACGGCGTCGTGATTCCGACCGATCGGTCGGCGTCCGTCACGCCTGCGGTCATGAAGGCCTCGGCCGGCAGCGCTCGGCACCTGCCGGTTGCCCGCGTGACGAATTTGTCCCGGACGATCGATGATTTGAAAAACAGAGGCTTCTGGATTTACGGGGCGGATGCCCGCGGGGGGAAAAACCTCAGAGAGCAGGATTTTGGCACGCCGGTGGGCCTGGTTCTGGGAAGCGAATCCAGAGGATTGCGGCCGCTGATCCGGAAGAAATGCGATTTTTTTATTTCCATTCCGATGGCGGGGAATTTTGACTCTTTGAATGTTGCTGTGGCGGCGGGGATCATTCAATACGAAATGCTGCTTCAGCGGCTGGCGAAGCCGGCCGGTCCCCGGCCGTGAAGGCCGAAGGCGCGGGAAGGGATGATTTCTGAATTTAACCGGTTGAAACTGCACGGAAGATGGTTTATGATGCAGTCATAAAAAAACGATTCCTCATCAAGAAGAAAGGATGTTGACGCATGCCGGTTTTCCTTTGGGAAGGAACGACAAAAAAGGGCGAGGTCAAAAAAGGCGAAATGGAGGCTCCCGATGAGCCGGCCGTCCGCACGGCGTTGAGGCGCCAGGGATTCAAATCCATCGCGGTCAAGCAAAAGCCGAAAGATCTTCTGGAAAACATTCCCTTTCTTCAGGGAGGCGTGGATGAAAAAAACGTGGTGGTGTTCTGCCGGATTTTTTCCACGATGATCGACGCCGGTTTGCCGCTGATTCAGTGCCTGAGTATCCTGGCCGACCAGGAAGAAAACAAGGCGTTTGCCAAAATCCTTCGGACGATCAAGGAGGATATCGAAGGGGGCACTTCTCTGACGGATGCGCTGAAAAAACATCCGAAGGTATTTGACGACCTGTTTGTCAACTTGATCGCCGCCGGCGAAGCGGGCGGCATTCTGGACGTCGTTCTGGCGCGCCTTTCCGCGTATCTGGAAAACGCGATGAAACTCAAGGCAGCCGTCAAAAGCGCCATGACCTACCCCATTACCGTGTTGTGCATTGCCGCCGGCGTGGTGACGCTGCTGCTTTTGAAGGTCATTCCCACCTTTCAGAAGATGTTTGCCGACATGGGCGGCGAGCTTCCCGGTCCGACGCAGGTAGTCGTGGGGATGAGCGAATTCATGCAGAATTACTGGTGGGTGCTCGGGGTGATCGTTGCCGCGATGGTGATCGGCCTGAAAATGTTTTATAAAACCGAAAAAGGCCACTGGACGATTGATGCGCTGCTGCTGAAGGCGCCGCTGATCGGCAATGTGCTCAGGAAAGTCGCCGTCGCCAAATTTACGCGAACGCTGGCCACGATGATGAGCTCCGGCGTGCCGATTCTGGAGGGATTGAATATCGTCAGCAAAACCGCCGGGAATGTCGTCATCGAGGCGGCCGTCGTGAAAACGCGCCAGGCCATCAGCGAAGGCCAGTCCATTGCCGAGCCGCTGTCTGCCTCAGGCGTGTTTCCGCCGATGGTGGTGCAGATGATAGCGGTGGGGGAAGCCACCGGCGCGCTGGATATTATGCTCAACAAAATCGCCGATTTTTATGATGACGAAGTGGATGCGGCGGTCAAGGGGATGACGGCGATGATCGAACCGATCATGATGGTTTTTCTGGGAGGCGTTTGCGGCGGCATGATTATCGCCATGTATCTGCCGATCTTCAAGATGGCATCCGTCGTGGGCTGAAAAAAATGGTCGGGATGGCGCGATTTGAACGCGCGACTCCTGCGTCCCGAACGCAGTGCCCTACCAAGCTGGGCCACATCCCGACACGGGAAGCGACGTTATAAAATTTATCGCGAAATGTCCACATGTTTTTATTTCCAACGGATTTTTAGCCGTTTTTAACAAGGAAAGCGCCCGAGCGGTGATTATTTACGACATCAAATGTGAAAACGGACACACCTTTGAAGGCTGGTTTAAAGACCGCCAGGCCTGGATAGAACAGAATGCCGGGCGTCTGGTCTGCTGTCCCGTCTGCAACAGTTCCAGCGTGGAAATCGCGCCTTCTTCCCTGACGATTATGGGGAAGGATTCCAAGTCGCCCCGGAACAAGGACGTTTCCCGGGGGCAGGTGCTTCAGTCGTTGCACCGCTACCTTGAAAACAACTTTGAAGATGTCGGAAACAAATTTGCCGAAGTTGCGCTGAAGATCCACGCGGGCGATGAAGAGAGGCGCAATATCAAAGGAACGACGACCCCCCGGGAAGAAACGGTCTTGAAAGAAGAAGGGGTTTCGTTTATAAAAATTTCTCTGCCCAAGATGGACAGCTGATCCGTTATATTTCCTCCGGGATGACTTTTTCAGGCGCCTGCGCAATCCTTGTTTCGAAAAGGAATGATGAAGGATTGACGAACGGAGCGTAGGGTGATGATGAACGTGTATAAAAGCATTATGGATCGCATCGGCAACACGCCGCTGGTGGAAATCTCGAAGCTGAATCCGAATAAAAAGGTCACGATTCTGGCCAAGCTGGAGTCCGCGAATCCCGGGGGATCCATTAAAGACCGAACGGCGCTCAGCATGATCGAAAACGCCGAAAAAAGGGGCGACCTGAAACCCGGCAGGATCATTCTGGAGGCGACCAGCGGCAATACCGGCATCGGACTGGCCATGGTGGCCGCGGCGAAAGGCTACAAGCTGTGCCTGACCATGTCCGAAGCGGCCAGCGAAGAGCGCAAAAAAATTCTGCGGGCGATGGGCGCGGAGCTGATCTTTACCCCCGCGGCGCAGGGGACGGACGGCGCCATCGAGGTCGCTTACCGGATGCTTCGGGAAAACCCGGAAAAGTATTTCGGCACCGATCAATTCAACAACCCCGATAACGTCCGGGCCCATTATTTCGGGACGGCGCAGGAAATCTGGGATCAGACCCAAGGCCGGATCGCCGCCGTGGTGGTCACGCTCGGAACCACCGGCACCGCGATGGGCATTTCGCAGCGGCTCAAGGAACTCGATTGCCGCATTCAGATCATCGGCGTCGAGCCTTACCTGCAGCATAAGATCCAGGGCCTCAAAAACATGCGCGAGTCCTACCGCCCCGGGATCTACGACAAGAAGCGTCTGGATGAAAAGGTGAATATCCTGGACGAAGACGCTTTTGAAATGTCCCGCCGGCTGGCCCGGGAAGAAGGCATCCTTGCCGGCATGAGCTCCGGCGCGGCCATGTTTGTCGCGGCCCAGAAGGCCCGTCAGATGGAAGAAGGCACGATCGTGGTCATTTTCCCGGACAGCGGAGAGCGCTACCTGAGCACGGAATTGTTCGCGGTCAAAGAGGAGCTGGCGACGGTCAGCTTTTACAACGCGATCAAGCGCCGGAAAACGCTTTTCCGTCCGCTGAACCCGAAGGAGGTGCGGCTGCGCACCTGCGGCCCGACCGTTCATGACGCTCCTCATCTGGGAAATTACCGGCGGCTGGTGGTGTCCGACCTGCTGTGCCGCTATCTGACCTTCAAGGGCTACGCCGTCAAACATGTCGTCGATATCGTCGATTGCAGCGACAAGTCTCTCAAGGGGTCGGAAAAGGCGGGCATGAATCTCGCGGATTATTCCGATAAATATTTGCGGATATTTCTGGAGGATGTCCGGTTTTTGCAGATCCGTCCGGACAATATCTACGTAAGAGCCTCCGAAGATGTTGACGCCGCGCTCAAGATCGTTGAAAAGCTGGTCGATCGCGGATATGCCTATGAGAAGCTGCACTCCGTTTATTTCGACATCTCCAAACTGGGAGACTACGGCAGTCTGTCCAATATCGATCCGGCCAAGACCCGGACCGGCCGGTCGGTCGATCTGGATGATTACGAAAAGGACTCTCCGGCGGACTTCGCGCTTTTGAAAAGGGCCGGTCTGGGAGAGCTGAAAAGGGGGATTTATTCCAAGACGAAGTGGGGCAATGTCCGTCCGGGCTGGCATCTGGAATGCGCGGCCATTTCCCGGAAATATCTGGGCGCGGCCTATGACATCCATGTCAGCGGAGCGGATGAAACCTTTCCCCACTGCGAGAATCTCATCGCCATCAACAAGGCCTGCTGCGGACACAGCGGCGCAAAATACTGGATCGGGGCCGAATTGATCCTGGTGGACGGCCGGAAGATGTCCCGGTCATTGAATAATATCGTAACGATGGATGACCTCAGACAAAGCGGGCACGGCGGCCGGGATGTCCGTTTTTTTCTGCTGGGCATGAATTACCGCAAGCCGATCAGCTACTCGGTAAGCGCTCTGCAAATGGCCAGAAACACCATCAAGAAAATGGACACCTTCATTTCCCGATTGCAGACGATTAGAAATGCCGCCCCGAATTTTCCGGAGGTAGATCAACTGATTTATGACCTTAACCACGCCTTTGAGCGGGCCCTGGACGATGACCTCAACATTTCCGGCGCACTGGCGGCGCTTTTTGAATTTATCGGCGCCGTCAATGCGCCCCTGGCCGGGGAAAAAATCAGCGGGGAGGACGCCCGCAAGATTCTGGAGGCGCTTCAAAAAATCAATGACGTCTTGCAAGTCATGGATTTCAAAAAACCAATCGACGATCGGCAGATCGACGAGCTGATTCAAAAAAGGGAGAAAGCCAGACAGGCCGGCCTCTGGCAGGAGGCGGATTTATTGAGAAACCGGCTGGCCGGGCTCGGCGTTGATGTTCTGGACAGCCGGCAGGGAACCATCTGGCGTTTCAAGTAGAGGCAGGCGAATGGACAACGTGCGAAAATCCGTCATTGCCGGCTCCTGGTATCCCGGCGATCCGTCCGTTTTGAGGCGGGACATTGCCGGATATTTCCGCAGGGTTCCCGACCGGGAGCTTTCCGGAGAGCTGGTCGGCCTCATCGCGCCTCATGCCGGCTACATTTACTCCGGTCAGGTGGCGGCCTTCGCTTATCAGCTTGTCCGGGGCAAAAAATACGACGCAGTGGTGTTGATCGGGCCCTCCCACCGGGTGGCTTTTTCGGGGGTTTCCGTCTGGGGCGGCGGGGCTTTTGAAACCCCCCTGGGCCGGGTGCCGGTCCATGAAAAACTGGCGGAAGAAATGAAGCGCGCGAGCGGGATTGTTGTCGATTTTCCGGCGGCTCACGCCCGCGAGCATTCCCTGGAAATTCAGCTTCCTTTCCTGCAGGTTGCTCTGGGCGATTTCTCCTTTGTTCCGCTGGTGATGGGGGATCAGAACGCCGCAACCTGCCGGGATTTGGCGAAGGCGATCGTGCAGGCGGGCAAAAACCGGCGCCTGCTGATTGTCGCCAGCAGCGATCTGTCGCATTTTCATGAGGATATAAAAGCAAGAGCGCTGGATGGCGTGGCGCTTAGGCACCTGCAGGACAGCGATGCTGAAGGTCTTCTGGAGAATCTGGCGCGCGACCGCACGGAGGCCTGCGGCGGTGGTCCAATGGCGGTGGCCATACTGGCCGCCGGGGGTCTGGGCGCTTCTCATTCGCTCGTTTTAAAGTACACCCATTCCGGAGAAGTGACCGGGGATTGTCAATCCGTGGTCGGCTATGCTTCAGCCGTTTATTACAAATAGGAAAAAGAGGTTCATATGGAACTGACAGATCAGGAAAAAACGACGCTTTTGGAAATTGCCAAGAGGGCGATTATCGCCAAGGTCGGGAACCGTGAATTGCCCAAGCTATCGATGGATTTGCCCATCCTGAAGGAAAAAAGAGGCGCGTTTGTCACCTTGAAAAAAAGGGGGCATCTGCGCGGCTGCATCGGATACATCAAGGCGGTCAAACCGCTGGGGGAAACGGTGCAGGAAATGGCGGTCGCCGCGGCTTTTCATGATCCGCGTTTTCCGTCCGTAAAAAGCGAAGAAATACGGGACTTAAGATATGAAATATCAGTGTTGAGCCCTCTGCGGAAGATTCAAAGCATTGAGGAAATTGAGGTGGGAAAGCACGGTCTTTACGTCGTCAGAGGCTATAATTCCGGCTTGCTTCTGCCGCAGGTGGCGACCGAGTACGGCTGGGACCGGGAAACGTTTCTTCGGGAGACGTGCTTCAAAGCGGGTTTGCCTCATAAGGCATGGAAAGACAAGGAAACGGAAATTTATATCTTCTCCGCAAATTATTTCAGCGACAAGGATTAACCCCTTTTCTGCGCCGGAAGATTTTTCAAATAATTTAAAAATTTACTTGACAAAAACCATTATAAAAATTAGTGTCCTCAATTCGCACGAAGCAGTGTAGTCGTTTTTTTGCGTTCAAAATAATTACGGTTTCGTGCAAAAGCGAAATGATTTAAATGGTTTGCTGGCGTAGCTCAATCGGTAGAGCAGCTGATTTGTAATCAGCAGGTTGCGGGTTCGAGTCCCATCGCCAGCTCCAGATGAGCCACATGTCTGGAGGGGTTCCCGAGCGGCCAAAGGGAGCAGACTGTAAATCTGCCGGCGGAGCCTACGGAGGTTCGAATCCTCCCCCCTCCACCAGTTTTTTGAAATAAGCGGGAGTAGCTCAGGGGCTAGAGCGTCAGCCTTCCAAGCTGAGGGTCGCGGGTTCGAATCCCGTTTCCCGCTCCAGGTTGCTTTTTGGCGCTGACAGACAGGTAACGCCGCGCCCACGTAGCTCAGTCGGTAGAGCACATCCTTGGTAAGGATGAGGTCACCAGTTCAATCCTGGTCGTGGGCTCCAGTGAAGGAGACGTATGAGAAACAACATTATTTTGGCCTGTACGGAATGCAAGCAGAGAAATTACACGACGACGAAAAACAAGCGCACCATGCAAAACCGCCTGGAAATGAAGAAGTACTGCAAGTTTTGCCGCGGACACAAGCTGCACAGAGAAACCAAGTAGCGGAGAATTGACGCAGGCCAGTAGCTCTAATGGATAGAGCGCCGGACTCCAAATCCGGATGCTGGGGGTTCAAGTCCCTCCTGGCCTGCCAGTTTTTCCCGAAAACAAAGGCCGACGATATGGAAAAATTCAAGTTGCTGTTCGACAGGGCGGTGCAGTTTCTCGCCCAGGCGAAGACAGAGTTGAAAAAGGTCACCTGGCCGACCCGGAAGCAGACACTGGCTTCCACGGGCGTGGTCATGGTGATTGTCGCGATTTCATCCCTTTACCTGGGCGTGATAGACCTGATTCTCGCAAAACTGGTCAAATTCATTTTAGGGTAACTTCATGGCTTTTAAATGGTACGTCGTTCATACGTATTCCGGATTTGAGAACAAGGTCAAGCTGAGCCTTCAGGAAAGGATTGAACTGGCCGGCGCCCAGGCTTATTTCTCGGACATTCTGATTCCCGAGGAAGACGTGGTGGAGCTGATTTCCGGAGAAAAGAAAACCTCCAAGCGCAAATTTTTTCCCGGTTACATCCTGGTGCGCATGGAAATGAGCGATGAAAACTGGCATATCGTCAAGAATACGCCGAAGGTGACCGGTTTTATCGGCAGCAAGGACAAGCCTTCCCCGATTCCGGATAAAGACGTTGAGAATCTCAAGGTCCGGATTGACGAAGGGACGCTCAAACCAAAGCCCAAATTCAAGTTTGACGTCGGCGACCACGTGAGGATTATCGACGGACCCTTCACCAATTTCGACGGCGTGATTGACGAAGTCCGGCCGGAAAAAAGCAAACTGAGGGTGATTGTGAGCATCTTCGGCCGCCCGACGCCGGTGGAACTGGATTTCATCCAGGTCACCCAGGGGCAGTAGGTCGGGGATGAGAAACGATAAGGCGTAAGATACAGGCCTAAAAAAATTTTCAATTCAGGTGATGATTATGGCAAAAAAAGTGATTGCGAACATTAAATTGCAGATCAAAGCGGGAAAGGCGACTCCGTCGCCCCCGATCGGGCCGGCCCTGGGCCAGCACGGCGTGAATATCATGGAATTTTGCAAGGCCTACAACGCGATGACGCAAAACCAGGAAGGCATGATTGTCCCGGTGGTGATTACGGTGTACGCGGATCGCTCGTTTACGTTCATTACCAAAACGCCGCCCGCGTCCGTTCTGCTCAAGCAGGCGGCCAAGGTCGCCAAGGGCGCCGCCGACCCCAAACGGGAAAAAGTGGGAACCGTCACGGCCAAACAGGTTCAGGACATTGCGCAGCTGAAATTCAATGATTTGAACGCCGTCGATATGGAAGGCGCGGTCAGAATTATTTCCGGCACGGCAAGGTCCATGGGAATAGAAATAGCAGGTTAATCAAGGAAGAGGTTTGATCATGTTAAGACGAGGCAAACGCATTATCGCTGCGAAGAAAAAGGTCGATCCGACCAGGCGTTATACGCTCAAAGAGGCTACGGAAATGGTCGTATCCATGGCGGGAGTCAAATTTGATGAGACGGTGGACGCCGCCGTCCGTCTGGGTGTCAACCCGGCGCACGCCGATCAAATGGTTCGGGGCAGCGTGGTATTGCCCAACGGCCTGGGAAAAACCGTCCGCGTATTGGTTTTTGCCAAGGGCGACAAGGAAAAAGAAGCCCTGGAAGCCGGCGCGGATCTGGTTGGAAACGATGAAATCATTGAAAAGATCAAAGGCGGCTGGCTGGAGTTTGATCGCGTGATTGCCACGCCGGACATGATGGGGTCCGTGGGGAAAATCGCCAAGATTCTGGGGCCTCGCGGCCTGATGCCCAACCCCAAAGTGGGGACGGTGACCTTTGACATTGCCAACGCGGTCAGGGAACTGAAGGCCGGCAAGGTGGAATTCCGCGTGGAAAAAGCCGGCATCGTTCATTCGCCGGTGGGCAAAGTGTCTTTCGGCGCTGAAAAACTTTATGAAAACATCACGGCGCTTCTGGAGACCATCATCAAACTGAAACCCGCATCCAGCAAGGGAACCTATATTAAAAGCATTGCGATTTCCAGCACGATGGGCGCGGGGGTGAAGGTTGATCCGCTGGATATCAAGAGCGTAAGCTGAGGAAAAAATTCGCGGATGCCGCATTCCCCAAAACGCAGCGTCCGCTTACGGTGCAAGCAGTATCAGGTCGAAGACAGCAGGTACGGAAGTTTAAACGGACAAGGGCCTGCCGAGACCCGCAGAGTGGAAAATCATTGCCTCAAGAGGCTTCGGGGTAATCCATTTTCCCGGAAACGGGGATCGGAAAGGCGGATCGACCGTTTTCTATTTCGTGTGCGGCTTGGTTTTTCGGCCTCAAGCAGAAAATCATCATGAAAGGAGGCTGATAAATTGGATCGGAGAACAAAGGAACAAATTGTATCCGAGCTTCAGGAAAAGCTCAAAAAGGCCCATCTGGGTGTCTTGACCAGTTTCAACGCCATGAACGTTGAAAAAATGGAAGCCCTGCGGAATGCATTGCGAAAAAACGATGCGGAGCTGAAGGTTGTCAAAAACACCCTGCTGGGCATTGCTTCGAAAGAAACCGGCTTTGCTGTTCTGGCGGATCATTTCAAATATCCCATCGCCGTTGTTTTGAGCTATAAAGATCCGGTGGCGCCGACGAAGGCGCTGATGGAATTTGCCAAAAAAAATCCTGAACTGGATATCAAAGTCGGCGTGCTGGACGGCAAGATGCTGACGAAAGCGGAACTTACCGCGCTGGCCGATTTGCCCGGCAGAGAAGTTCTTCTGGGCAAACTGGTTTCGGTCATGGCGGCGGTGCCGACATCGCTGGTTACGGTTTTGAGCGCGGTGCCCCGAAGCTTTGTGCAGGTGCTCCATGCCTACAGCGAGAAAAAGCAAACGTTAAACTCATAAAACCATACGAAAGAGGAATAGAAAAATGGCTGATCAAATCACGAAAGAAGATGTCGTTAAATTTATTGAAAACATGACCGTGCTGGAGCTTTCCAATCTGGTGAAGGAACTGGAAGAAAAATTCGGCGTGTCCGCCGCCGCTCCCATGATGGCCGCCGTGGCGATGCCCGGCCAGGCCGCGGGCGCCGCGCCTGCAGCGGAAGAAAAGACGGAGTTCAACGCCGTTCTGACGGGATTCGGCGCGGAGAAGATTCAGGTCATCAAAGTCGTTCGCGCCATCACCGGCCTGGGCCTGAAAGAAGCCAAAGATCTGGTGGAAGGCGTGCCCAAACCGATTAAAGAAGCCGTTTCCAAAGAGGAAGCCGCCGAAATCAAGAAGAAGATCGAGGAAGTCGGCGGAACGGTCGAGATTAAATAAGGTAATTTTCACTCCACCATTGAATTCAAGGATACCATGGGTGACTTTAGAAAAAATTTTGGTCGCGTAAAAAAAGTACAGGACATTCCCAATCTGATCGAGATCCAGACACGGTCCTACGAAAAGTTCCTGCAGGCCGACGTGCCCCTGGCCAAACGGCGCAATGTCGGCCTGCAGGGGGCTTTTAAGAGCGTTTTCCCTATTTCGGACTTCAGCGGAAAATGCTCCCTGGAATTTGTCAGCTACAAGATCGGCGATGTCCGGTACGACATGAAGGAGTGCATTCAAAAAGGCATGACCTATGCCGCTCCTTTGAAAATCGTGGTCCGTCTGATGGTGTTTGACACCGACCGGCTGCCCGACGGCCGGGGCAACCGTGAAACGCCCGAGACCAAACCGATCCGCGACATTAAGGAACAGGAAATTTACTTCGGTGAAATTCCGCTGATGACGGAAAACGGCACGTTTATCGTCAACGGATCGGAACGCGTGATCGTCAGCCAGCTGCACCGGTCGCCCGGGATCTTTTTTGATCACGACAAGGGAAAAACGGTCGCCTCCGGCAAGCTGATTTATTCGGCGCGCGTCATTCCCATCCGCGGCTCCTGGCTGGATCTGGAATTCGATTCCAAGGATCTGCTGTACGTTCGCATCGACCGCCGCCGCAAGATGCCCGTCACGATTCTGCTCAAAGCCATGGGCAATTCGACGGAATTTCTTCTGAACTATTTCTACCACATTGAAAAAATTACCCTCGAAGGGGAAAAGATCTACTTCGGGGTTGATGAATCCCTGGCCGGGCAGAAGGCGCCGGAAGATATCAAAGACCCGAAAAGCGATGAAGTCATCGTCAAGAAAGGGCGCAAGCTCACCCGCCCCCTGCTCAAGAAGATCATGGACGCGGGGATCAAGCGCGTGGCGATCAAGGAAGCGGATTTGACCGGGAAAATTCTTTCCTCGGATGTTCAGGATCCCTCGACGGGCGAAATTCTTTTCCGCTGCAACGAAGAGCTTCCCTTCAACGGCCTTGAGATTGCCCAGGAGAAGGGGGTCAGGGAACTGAACTTCATCCATATCGATGAAGACCTGGACAACGCCTCCATTCGCGACACGCTGCTCATGGACCGCATCGACACCGCGGAAGACGCGATTATGGAAATCTACCGCAGGCTCCGGCCCAGCAATCCGCCCACTCCGGAGACCGCGAAGAAGTTTTTCAACAGCCTCTTTTTTGAACTGGAAACCTATGATTTGTCGGATGTCGGCCGGGCCAAGATGAACTATAAGCTCGGGTTGAATGTGCCGACGGATCTGACCGTTCTGCGCAACGAAGATATTCTGGCCTCCGTCAAATATCTGATCGATTTGAAAAACGGCGTGGGCGAGTGCAGCGTGGACGACATTGATCATCTGGGGAACCGCCGGGTGCGCTCCGTCGGCGAACTGATTGAAAATCAGTACCGCATCGGCCTGGTGCGCATGGAGCGGGCGATCAAGGAAAAGATGAGCCTTCAGGACATCGAAACCATGATGCCGCACGACCTGATCAACGCCAAACCGGTGTCGGCTGTGGTGAATGAATTTTTCGGCTCCAGCCAGCTCTCCCAGTTCATGGACCAGACGAATCCGCTTTCGGAAATCACGCACAAACGCCGCCTGTCGGCGCTGGGGCCCGGCGGCCTCACAAGGGAGCGCGCCGGGTTTGAGGTCCGCGACGTTCATTCGACGCATTACGGCCGCATCTGTCCGATCGAGACGCCGGAAGGCCCGAATATCGGCTTGATCGTCTCCCTCAGCACGTACGCGCGCGTGAACGAATTCGGCTTCATCGAAAGCCCGTACCGCCTGGTCGAGAACGGCAAAGTGCTCAATGATGTCAAATACATGACGGCTATCGAAGAGGAAAACCAGCTCATTGCCCCGGCGGACCGGCCGCTCGATAAAAAGGGAAAATTTGAGGAAGAACTGATTTCGGTCCGGAAAGGCGGCGACTTCGTTTCGGCCATGCCGGAAGACATCAAGATGATGGACGTGGCCCCCGATCAGCTGGTTTCCGTGGCGGCGGCCCTGATCCCGTTTCTGGAGCATGACGACGCCAACCGCGCGCTCATGGGCTCCAACATGCAGCGTCAGGCCGTGCCGCTCATGTGCCCCGAAGTGCCGGTGGTCGGCACGGGCATGGAAGCGGTGGTGGCCCGCGATTCCGGCGCCGTCATGGTGTCCAAACGGTCCGGCGTCGTCGAAAGCGTGGATGCTTCGCGCATCGTGGTTCGCGCCGACAAGCCGGAAGAAGACGGTCTGGACACCGGGGTGGATATCTACACACTGTCCAAATATCAGCGCTCCAATCAGGACACCTGCTTTAACCAGAAGCCCATTATTTCCACGGGCGACCGCGTCCGGAAGAGAGATATTCTGGCCGACGGCCCCGCCACCGACACCGGCGAACTGGCGCTGGGTCGAAACGTGATGGTCGCGTTCATGTCCTGGGGCGGGTACAACTACGAAGACTCGATTCTGGTCAGCGAGCGGATTGTCAAGGAAGACATTTACACCTCCATTCATATTGAAGAATTTGAAACCATGGCCCGCGACACCAAACTGGGCAAGGAAGAAATCACGCGCGACATTCCCAACGTCGGCGAGGAAGCGCTCCGGAACCTCGACGAAAGCGGCATCATTCGCCTCGGGGTGTCCGTGAAACCCGGAGATATTCTGGTCGGCAAAATTACGCCCAAGGGGGAAACGCAGCTCTCCGCGGAGGAAAAACTGCTGCGGGCGATTTTTGGAGAAAAAGCCAGCGATGTGCGGGACACCTCTTTGCGCGTTCCGCCCGGCGTGGAAGGCACGGTGATCGACGCCAAGATTTTCACGCGCAAAGGCGCCGACAAGGATCTGCGCTCCCGGGCGATCGAAGAAGAAGCGATTGAAAAGCTGACGAAGGACCGCGACGATGAAATCCGGATTCTGGCGGAATCCATCAAGAAAGACATCGCCAAGCTGGTGGTCGGCAAAACGGCGGCGGGCAAGATCGTTGACGTGAAAAAGAAAACCCTTCTCAAGAAGGGCGAAAAAATCACCCGTGAGGCCTGGCAGGAAATTCCTTTCATGTACTGGAAGGATGTAACGCTTTCGGAGCACGACGGTTCGGAAGAAAAGCTGGCGAACCTGCTTTCCGTGATGGAAAGAAAAATCGATTTTGTGAAGGCCCGCTTTGAGGAGAAGCTGGAGAAGATTCAGGCCAGCGATGAGCTGCCGCCCGGCGTCATTAAAATGGTGAAAGTCTATGTCGCCATCAAGCGGAAATTGTCCGTGGGCGACAAAATGGCGGGCCGCCACGGAAACAAGGGCGTGCTGTCCAGGATTCTTCCGGAAGAAGACATGCCTTATTTTTCAGACGGCTCCACCGTCGATATTATCCTCAATCCGCTGGGCGTTCCTTCCCGCATGAACGTCGGCCAGATCCTCGAAACCCATTTGGGCTGGGCGGCAAAATCCATCGGCGAAGGCCTGAATGAATTGCTGGAAAAGAACAACAACCTCAATCAGATCAAAAGTGAATTGAGAAAAACCTACGCTTCTCCGGACTTTGACGAGTTTTTGGAAAAAGCGTCCGCCGAAGACATCAAGCGGTTTGTCGGCCGCCTGAAGAAAGGCATGCTGGTGGCCAGCCCCGTGTTCGACGGCTGTCCCGAACCGCAAATCCGCAAATTGCTGGACACGGCGGGCCTTCCGGAAAGCGGACAGGCGGTCCTGTTCGACGGCCGGACCGGCGAGCCCTTTGATCAGGAAGTCACCGTCGGCATTATCTACATGCTGAAGCTGCATCACCTGGTGGACAACAAAATTCATGCCCGTTCGATCGGGCCCTATTCCCTGGTGACCCAGCAGCCGCTGGGCGGCAAGGCCCAGTTCGGCGGCCAGCGCCTGGGAGAAATGGAAGTCTGGGCCATGGAAGCCTACGGCGCTTCCTACACGCTGCAGGAATTTTTGACGGTCAAGTCCGACGACGTTGCCGGACGCACGCGGATTTACGAATCCATCGTCAAAGGGGAACATGCCTTCGAGCCGGGTCTGCCGGAATCCTTCAATGTTCTGGTGAAGGAACTCCAGAGCCTCGGACTGGACGTGGAACTGGTCGAGGAAGAGTAACCCCGCAATTTTGTTTTAAAAAACAGGAGAAAAATCTGTGGAAGACGTTTTCAGCTATTTTGAAAAACCCAAAAATCCGATTCGCTTCAATGCCATGAAGATTTCGATCGCCTCGCCGGAAAAGATCCTTTCCTGGTCCAACGGCGAGGTCAAGAAGCCGGAGACGATCAATTACCGGACCTTCAAGCCGGAGCGCGACGGTCTGTTCTGCGCCAAGATCTTCGGGCCGGTCAAAGACTATGAATGTCTTTGCGGACGCTACAAGCGGATGAAGCACCGCGGCGTGGTCTGCGAAAAATGCGGCGTCGAAGTGATTCAGTCCAAGGTGCGCCGCGAGCGGATGGGGCACATTACGCTGGCGACGCCGGTTGCGCATATCTGGTTTCTGAAAAGCCTGCCCAGCCGCATCGGCAATGTGATGGATCTGACGCTCAAGGAGCTGGAAAAAGTTCTCTACTTTGAATCCTGGATTGTGCTGGATCCGAAAGACACGCCGCTGAAAAAGAAAGAGCTCCTCACCGACGAAGAGTACATCGAAGCGAAGGAGCAGTACGGAGAGAACGGGTTTGTCGCCGGCATCGGCGCCGAGGCCGTGCGTCAGCTTCTGGAAGAAATCGATCTGGACAAGCTCTACGAAGAACTCCGGGCGGAAGTGGTGACGTCCATCTCCGACACCAAAAAGAAAAAAATCGTCAAAAGGCTCAAGGTGGTCGAGGCGCTGCGCAAATCGGGCAACAAGCCGGAGTGGATGGTGTTGACCGTTCTGCCGGTGATTCCGCCGGATTTGCGGCCTCTGGTTCCGCTGGACGGCGGCCGTTTTGCCACCTCCGATCTCAATGACCTGTACCGGCGCGTGATCAACCGGAACAACCGTCTCAAACGGCTCCAGGAGCTCAACGCTCCGGAAATTATTATCCGAAATGAAAAGCGCATGCTGCAGGAAGCCGTGGACGTTCTCTTCGACAACGGCCGCCGGGGACGCGCGATTACCGGAACCAACAAACGGCCGCTGCGCTCTCTGTCGGACATGCTCAAAGGCAAGCAGGGTCGTTTCCGCCAGAACCTGCTGGGAAAGCGCGTGGATTATTCCGGCCGTTCGGTCATCACGGTGGGCCCCGATTTACGGTTGCATCAGTGCGGGCTGCCCAAAAAGATGGCGCTCGAACTTTTCAAGCCCTTTGTCTATAACCGCCTGCTGGAAAAAGGCTATGTGACGACGGTCAAAAGCGCCAAGAAAATGGTGGAGCGGGAAACCTCCGAAGTCTGGGACGCCGTTGACGAAGTCGTGCGGGAATACCCGGTGATGCTGAACCGCGCGCCGACGCTGCACCGTCTGGGCATGCAGGCGTTTGAGCCGGTGCTGATCGAAGGAAAAGCAATCCGCCTGCACCCGCTGGTTTGCACGGCCTTCAACGCGGACTTTGACGGCGATCAGATGGCCGTCCACGTCCCGCTGTCCATCGAGGCGCAGACCGAAGCGCGCGTTCTGATGATGTCCACGAACAACATCCTTTCCCCGGCCAACGGCAAGCCGATTATCATTCCCAGCCAGGACATCGTTCTGGGAATTTACTATCTGACCCGCGCCAAGAAGGATGTGAAGGGCGAAGGCATGATCTTCTCCGGTCCGGACGAAGTGCGCTCGGCGCTGGACGCGGGAGCGATTGACCTGCATGCGCGGATCAAAGTCCGCATTGAATCGGAGCTCAAAGAAACGACGGCCGGACGCATTGTCCTTTTTGAGATTCTGCCCGAGGAAATCAGTTTTGACGCGATCAACAAGCTGATGAACAAGAAGGAGCTGGCCAACCTGATCGATCACTGTTACCGGGTTTGCAGCGATAAAACCACGGTGCTCCTGGCCGACCGCCTCAAGGATCTGGGATTCAAATATGCGACGATTTCCGGCCTGTCCTTTGCGGTCGGCAACATGATCATTCCCGAAAACAAGAAAAACATTGTGGCGCAGGCGGACAAGGATGTGCTGAAGATTCAGAAACAGTACATGGACGGTTTGATTACCGACGGCGAACGATACAACAAGGTCATTGACATCTGGGCGCAGGCGACGGAAAAGATCGCTTCCGAAATGCTGACCGGCATCAGTACGGAAGAAGTGGCGGGCGCGGACGGCAAAAAGCGCAGAATTGAAAGCTTCAATCCGATTTACATGATGGCGGATTCCGGCGCCCGCGGCTCCGGGCAGCAGCTGCGGCAGCTGGCCGGCATGCGCGGCCTGATGGCGAAGCCCTCCGGCGAAATCATCGAAACGCCGATTACGGCCAACTTCCGTGAAGGGCTGACGGTTTTGCAGTACTTCATTTCCACGCACGGCGCCCGCAAGGGACTGGCGGATACGGCCCTGAAAACGGCGAACTCCGGCTACCTGACCCGGAGACTGGTCGATGTGGCGCAGGATTGCATCATCACCGAGCAGGATTGCGAAACGGTTGACGGACTCTATGTATCCGCGCTGATGGAGGGCGGTGAAATCATTGAAACGGCCGGCGAGCGTGTGCTGGGCCGCGTCGCTCTGCAGGAAATCCGGGATCCCTTCACCGACGAAGTGATCGTAAAGGCCAATGAGGCCATCGACGAAGCCCTGGCGGAAAAAATCGACCGCGCGGGCATTGAGCGGGTGAATATCCGCTCCGTACTGACCTGCCGGGCCAAACACGGCGTATGCGCCATGTGCTACGGACGCGATCTGGCCCATGGCCACCTGGTGAACATCGGTGAAGCGGTCGGCATCGTTGCCGCCCAGTCCATCGGTGAACCCGGCACGCAGCTGACCATGAGAACATTCCATATCGGCGGCACGGCAAAATTTGACGAACACTCCACGCTGGAGGCGCGCCATGACGGCCGGGTAAAATTTGTGAATCTGAACACAGCCAAAACCAGGGAAAATGATTATGTGGTGATGAACCGTCATGGCGAAATCCATGTGCTGGATGAGCAGAACCGCAGCCGCGGCAAATACCCCGTTCCCTACGGCGCCCACATTAAAGTAGGAGACGAAAGCTCCGTGAAGCGCGGGCAGTTGATTGCCGAGTGGGATCCTTTTTCCATACCGATTCTGGCCGAAGTGGACGGAACCATCAAATACGGCGATATTATTGAAGGAAAAACCATGCAGGAACAGGTCGATGAAGTCACCGGTCTGTCAAGGAAGGTCATCGTCGAATTTAAAAGCGGCGATTTTCGGCCCCGTGTGTCCATCAAGGACAGCAAGGGGAAAACGGCTAAAATCACCGGATCGAATGCCGCGGCCCGCTATTTCCTGTCGGTTGGCGTCAACATTGTTGTTTCCGAGGGCGATCAGGTCCGGGCAGGCGACATTCTGGCGAAAATTCCCCGGGAAACAACCAAAACGAAAGACATTACAGGTGGTTTGCCCAGAGTCGCGGAGCTCTTTGAGGCGCGCAAGCCAAAGGATTTTGCAGTGATCAGCGAAATTGAGGGCACCGTCACGTTCGGAAAAGACGCCAAGGGCAAGCGCAAAATCGTCGTAACGCCGGAAATCGGCGAAGAAAAAGAATATCTGATCCCCAAGGGGAAGCATATCAGTGTTCAGGAGGGAGACCGTGTGGCTCCCGGCGACGCGTTGATGGACGGCGTCAACAATCCCCATGATCTCCTGGCCATCAAGGGCGAAAAGGAACTGGCCCGGTATCTGGTCGATGAAGTTCAGGAAGTTTATCGTTTGCAGGGGGTGAAGATTAATGATAAGCATATGGAAGTCATTGTCCGCCAGATGTTGCGCAGAGTCCGGATCACCGATCCGGGCGACACGACTTTTATCGCCGATGAACAGGTCGAACGCTACCGTTTCCAGGAAGAAAATGACAAAGTGATGGCTCAGGGCGGGAAGCCCGCCATCGGCGATCCGCTGCTTCTGGGCATTACGAAAGCATCTCTTTCCACCCAGAGCTTTATCTCGGCCGCCTCCTTCCAGGAGACGACCCGGGTGCTGACCGAAGCGTCGCTTTCCGGGAAAACGGACTACCTCCGGGGCCTCAAGGAAAACGTCATTATGGGGCGCCTGATTCCTGCCGGAACCGGCCTGGTCATGTATCGCAAATTGGGAATTAAGGTGGAAGAGGAGGAAGCGGAAGCGGCCTCGGAATAAATGAGTCCAAAAGGCAAGAAATTGCTTGACAGAAGCATCCTGAATTGATAGCAACCACAGATTTGCTGCTGCCAGCAAAATGCAGAAAAACGTTCGGGAGGAGAAATGCCGACAATTAGCCAACTGGTTCGCAAAGGCAGAACCCAGATCAAGAGAAAAACAAACGCCCCGGCTCTGGCCGGATCGCCGCAGCGCCGCGGGGTATGCGTGAGGGTCTATACGACGACGCCCAAGAAGCCGAATTCCGCTTTGCGCAAGGTGGCCAGGGTTCGCCTGACGAGCGGCTATGAGGTTTCATCCTATATTCCCGGCATCGGCCACAATCTGCAGGAGCACTCGGTGGTTCTGGTTCGCGGCGGCCGGGTCAAGGATTTGCCCGGCGTTCGCTATCATATTGTTCGCGGTACGCTGGATGCCGTCGGCGTTGCCGACCGCAAGCAAAGTCGATCAAAATACGGTGCGAAAAAGCCCAGTTAGATAAAGGACTGAAAAAACATGCCACGAAGAAGAGAAATTGAAAAAAGGGAGATTCTGCCGGATCCCAAATATAACAACAAACTGGTTGCCAAGTTTGTGAACTCTTTGCTCAAACGGGGAAAGAAAAGCGTCGCGGAAAGCATTCTATACGGCGCTTTTGACATTATTGAAAAGCGCGTCAAGGAACAGCCGGTGGAGTTTTTCGAGAAAGCCGTCAATAACGTCAAACCGGTGATTGAAGTCAAATCAAGGCGGGTGGGCGGATCCACGTATCAGGTGCCGACGGAAGTCGTTCCCGCCCGGCGCACGGCGCTGGCGATTCGCTGGCTGATCTCCAACGCGCAGGAGCGCACCGAGAAAACCATGCGGGAAAAGCTGGCGGCGGAGCTCATCGACGCGGCCAACAATCGGGGCGGCGCCATCAAGAAGAGAGAAGCGGTGCATAAAATGGCGGAGGCCAACAAGGCCTTTGCGCATTATAAATTTTAAAGAAATTCATCAAACGACAAGGAAACCAACCATTCAAAGTTAAGGAGGAAAGGTGAGATGGCAAAGAAAAAATTTGAAAGGACAAAGCCGCATTTAAATATAGGGACCATCGGTCACGTGGATCACGGCAAGACGACGTTGACGGCCGCCATTACCAAATATCTGGCGAAAAAAGGCTTCGCGGAATTCCGGGCTTTTGATTCGATTGACAATGCTCCGGAAGAAAAGGAACGCGGCGTTACCATCAACATTTCCCACGTGGAGTATGAAACGGAAAAAAGACATTACGCGCACGTGGATTGCCCCGGCCACGCCGACTATATCAAAAATATGATTTCCGGCGCCGCCCACATGGACGGAACGATCCTGGTGGTAGCCGCCTCCGATGGTCCGATGCCGCAGACCCGCGAGCACATCCTCCTTGCCCGTCAGGTGCAGGTTCCCTACGTCGTCGTTTTCCTGAATAAAGTGGATCTGGTTGATGATCCCGAATTGTTGGATCTGGTTGAACTCGAATTGAGAGAACTCCTGAGTCAGTATGAATTCCCGGGTGACGCGATTCCCATCATCCGCGGTTCGGCGCTCAAAGCGTTGGAAGCCGAGGATATGGCGTCTCCCGATGTGAAATGCATCGAAGAACTGATGAAAGCGGTGGATGAGTACATTCCCGAGCCGAAGCGCGACACCGATAAACCGTTCCTGATGCCGGTCGGCGACGTTTTCACCATTTCCGGCCGCGGCACCGTTGTGACGGGCCGTGTGGACCGCGGGATCATCAAGGTGGGTGAAGAAGTTGAAATCATCGGCATTCGTCCCACGATCAAAACGGTTGTGACGGGCGTGGAAATGTTCCGCAAAACCCTGGACGAAGGCCGGGCGGGCGACGACGTCGGGTTGCTGCTGCGCGGCATCAAGCGTGAAGAAGTGGAACGAGGGCAGGTCGTGGCCAAACCCGCTTCGATTACGCCCCACACCAAATTTGAAGCGGCGGTTTACGTCCTGACGAAGGAAGAAGGCGGCCGGCATACGCCGTTCTTTTCCGGGTATCGTCCGCAGTTTTATTTCCGGACAACCGACGTGACGGGCGTCGCGACGCTGCCCGAAGGCGTGGAGATGGTCATGCCCGGCGACAACGTTAAAATGACGGTCGAACTGATTATGCCCATCGCCATGGAAGAACAGCTGCGGTTCGCGATCCGCGAAGGCGGCAGGACCGTAGGCGCGGGTGTCGTAAGCAAGGTCATTGCGTAGAAATGGCAGGGTAACCGATCCATGAAAGAACAGAAGATAAGAATTCGTCTCAAAGCTTACGACTACAAACTGCTGGACCGTTCTGTCGAAGAAATTGTAGAGACTGCAAAGAGGACCGGCGCTCGCGTCGCCGGTCCCATTCCTCTTCCTACGGAAATCAATAAATATTGTGTCAATCGTTCACCGCACGTGGATAAGAAATCCCGGGAGCAGTTCGAAATTCGCACACATAAAAGATTGATTGATATTGTCGAGCCGACGCAAGCCACGGTGGATGCGCTGATGAAGCTGGATCTATCGGCGGGAGTGGATGTCGAGATAAAAGCGTAGGCGGAAAATAAAGGCGGTGGAAAGTGGCCTTTGGGATTGCCATTTTTCCAAAACGTTGAAGTTCGCGGCTTTATTTCATTGAAAAGTTGGATGATGATGAACAAGGGAATTCTTGGAAAAAAATTGGGGATGACGCAGGTATTTGCCGAAGACGGCGCCGCGGTCGGCGTGACGGCGATTGAGGTCGAGCCGTCGGTGGTCGTTCAGGTGAAGACCAGAGAAAAGGACGGCTACGACGCGGTTCAAATCGCCTACGGCCGGATCAAGCAGAAGAATGTCACGAAGCCGCTGCAGGGCCATCTGAATAAGGCCAATAAAGGATACTTTCGTGTTTTAAGGGAAGTTCCCGTTGCGGCCGGCGCGTACGAAGTCGGGCAGGAAATCTCAGCGGACATCTTCCAGGCAGGCGGTTTTGTCGATGTGGTGGGCACTTCCAAAGGCAAAGGATTTCAAGGGGTTGTGAAGCGGCACGGATTCGGCGGCGGCCGGGCGACGCACGGCTCCATGTTTCATCGGGCCCCCGGTTCCATCGGCGCCAGCGCGGATCCGTCCCGGGTCTTCAAGGGAACCAAAATGGGCGGCCAGATGGGAAACGTCCGGAAAACCGTTCAAAACCTTCAGGTCTGGCAGGTGCGCTCCGACCGCAATTTGTTGTTGTTGAAAGGTTCCGTCCCCGGCGGGAAAAACGGCTATGTGTTCATTTCGCAGGCCAGGAAAAAAAGCGCGTAAGACAGTGGAGTTGTCAACATGGCAGTCGCAGATGTTTTTGATATTGAAAAAAAGAAGGTTGCCGAGGTCGAATTGAATGACGCGGTTTTCGGCGCGGACATCAACGAAGCAACGATCTATGAGGTCGTCAAGATGCAGCGGGCATCGCGGCGCTCGGGCACCTCTGCCACCAAGGGAAGAAACGAAGTGAGCGGCGGCGGAAAGAAGCCCTGGCGTCAAAAGGGCACCGGCCGCGCCCGCGCGGGAACGTCGCGCTCGCCGATCTGGAGAGGCGGCGGGATTGTGTTTGGTCCGCAGCCGCGCGATTACGCTTACAGCGTCCCGAAAAAAGTCCGCAAAAATGCGCTGATCTCGGCGTTGAGCATGAAAGTGAAAGAAGAAAAGATGACCATTCTGCGCGATTTTCCGATGGAAGCAATCAGCACCAGGGCGTTTCAGAAAGTGGTGGATCTCTTCGGCCTGAAAAAAGCGCTTTTTGTGATTGATCAGGATAATGTTGTTTTGATGAAATCATCACGAAACATCAAAAATGTGAAAATGATTCGGTCGGAAGGCATCAATGTCTATGATGTGCTCAATTATGAGCATCTGGTCCTTCTTGAACCCTCCATAAAAAAGATCGAGGGGGCATTGCTGGCATAATGGAACTGCATCAGGTGATCCGGAAAATGCTCCTCACGGAAAAGAGCAACCTCGACCGTGAGGCGGCAAATAAATACCACTTCGAAGTCGATCGCCGGGCCAACAAGGTGGAAATCGGCCAGGCGGTGGAAAAATTATTCAAGGTAAAAGTGACGGAGGTCCGCGTGATTCATGTGCTGGGCAAGAAGAAACGCATGGGCCGCGTGATGGGGAAGAAAAGCGACTGGAAAAAGGCAATCGTGACGCTGGCCGAAGGCAGCCGCATTGAAGTCGCCGAAGGCGTATAGAACGAGTGAAGGACTAAGCACATGGCAATCATCAAATACAAACCGACATCGCCGGGCAGGAGGTTCCAGAGCGTTTCTGATTTTGCGGAGATCACCTCCACCGAGCCCGTCAAAAGCCTTTTGAAGCCGATCAAGAGAACCGGCGGGCGCAACAGTTACGGGCGGATCACGGCGCGCCATATCGGCGGCGGCCACAAGCGCAAGTACCGGATAATCGATTTTTGCCGCAACAAGGCGGACATTCCGGCCAAAGTGGCGGCCATTGAATACGACCCGAACCGATCGGCCCGGATCGCTCTTTTGAATTACCGCGACGGCGAAAAAAGATACATTGTGGCCCCGGCGCAGATCCATGTCGGCGATGTGCTGGTGAGCGGAGAGAAAGCGGACATCAAACCGGGAAATGCCATCCCGCTGAAATACATCCCCCTGGGCTCGCTGATCCACAATGTGGAATTGAAGGTCGGACGCGGCGGACAGTTGATCCGCTCGGCGGGCGCCTACGGCCAGCTGATGGCCAAGGAAGGCAGTTACGCTCAGGTGCGGCTTCCGTCCGGCGAAGTCCGCAAGGTCTTCATCGAATGCATGGCGACCATCGGCCAGGTGGGAAACAACGAGCATGAAAACGTGAGCATCGGCAAGGCGGGCCGCACCCGATGGCTGGGCAAGCGTCCCCACGTCCGCGGCGTCGTCATGAACCCCGTGGATCATCCGATGGGCGGCGGCGAAGGCCGGTCATCCGGCGGCCGTCATCCCTGCACCCCCTGGGGCGTTCCGACCAAGGGACACAAAACCCGGAAAAACAAGAAAACCGATAAATATATTGTGAAAAGAAGAGGGAAATAAAACGTGGCACGTTCGATCAAAAAAGGTCCTTATATTGAAGAAAGTTTGCTGACCAAAGTCCGGAAAATGGAGGCTGAAAGCAGCAAGAATGTGATTAAGACTTGGTCGCGGCGTTCAACCATTACCCCCGAACTGATCGGCTACACGTTTGCCGTGCACAACGGGAAAAAATTCATTCCGGTGTACGTGACGGAAAACATGGTGGGCCATAAAATGGGCGAATTCGCGCCGACGAGGACGTTTTATTCCCATTCCGGCGACCGGAAAACCAAGGTGAAGAAGTAGGGCGTTCGCGCAGGCGGACGGGTTTGGAGTGGATGAGATATGGAAGCAAAAGCAGTCGCAAAATATATCCGGATGTCGCCGCAGAAAGTTCGGCTGGTGGTTGACCTGGTGCGGGGCAAGAAAGTTCAGGAGGCCCGCAATATCCTGCTGTACACGCGAAAATATTCGGCGGGAATCGTGGCCAAGGTGCTCAAATCGGCGGTCGCCAACGCGGCCCAGAATCCGAATATTGACGAGAACACGCTTTACGTGAAGGAGATCTTTGTGGACCAGGGGCCGTCCTTGAAACGGTGGCGGGCCCGGGCGCAGGGAAGAGCGGCGGGAATCAGGAAAAGAACGTCCCACATCACCGTGGTCGTGGATGAAAGGTAAGGAGGAACGATATTGGGTCAGAAGGTTAACCCGGTAGGATTACGGTTGGGCTACATCAAAAAGTGGCAGTCCGTATGGTTTGCCGAAAAAAATTACAGCGGCATGCTGCTTGAGGACTTGAAGATCCGGAAGTACCTCAAGAAAAAGCTCTATCATGCCGGCATCTCCCGCATCGAGATTGAACGCGCGGCCAACAAGGCCAAGGTGAATATTTACGCCGCCCGACCGGGAGTGATCATCGGCAAGAAGGGATCGGAAATTGAAAAGCTGAAAGCGGAAATTGAAAAATTTTCGCATGCGGAAATTATCATCAATATTCTGGAAGTCCGCAAGCCGGAAACGGATGCGCAGCTGGTGGCCGAAAATGTCGCCATGCAGCTGGAACGACGGGTTGCCTTCCGCCGCGCCATGAAAAAGTGCGTCGGCTACGCGCTGAAGTTCGGCGCCAAAGGCATCAAAATCAGCTGTTCCGGACGGCTGGGGGGCGCTGAAATCGCCCGCGCGGAATGGTACCGTGAAGGCAGGGTTCCCCTGCATACGCTGCGGGCCGATATCGACTACGGCTTTATCGAAGCGCATACCGCCTACGGATTGGTCGGCGTCAAAGTTTTGATTTTTCACGGTGAAGTTTTGCCCCAGAAGAACGAGAGACAGTCCTGACCCCGACGGGGGGCAGAAGAGGAACGGGAGTTGTAGATTATGTTGATGCCAAAACGGGTAAAATACAGAAAATTGCAGAAAGGTCGCATGGGCGGCAAAGCGATTCGGGGAGGCTCCATTGCCTTTGGCGACTACGGATTGCAGGCGGCGGAATGCGGATGGGTTTCGGCGCGCCAGATCGAAGCGGCCCGCGTTGCGATGACCCGTTATGTGAAGCGCGGCGGCAAGATCTGGATTCGCGTGTTCCCGCACAAATCCATTACGAAAAAGCCCGCTGAAACCCGCATGGGCAAAGGCAAGGGAGCGCCGGAAGGATGGGTGGCGGTCGTGAAGCCGGGATCCGTGCTGTACGAGATGGAAGGCGTAACCAAGGAAGTGGCCAGGGAAGCGTTTCGTCTGGCGTCGCATAAACTGGCCATTTCGACCAAGTTTTGTTCAAGGGAAATATCCGATGAAAATTAGCGAAATCAGAGGTCTCGGTGTGGCCGAGCTTCAGACAAAAAAAGGTGAGTTGGCGGAAGAACTGTTTCGGTTGAAGATTCGGCATGCCGGGGGCCAGCTGGAATCGACCGCCAGCCTGGGCCGCCTCCGCAGGGACATTGCCCGCATCAAGACGGTGATGAAGGAAAAGGAGGCCGCAGGATAATATGGCTGAAAAAAGCAACAAACGCACCATTAAGGGCGTGGTCGTCAGTGATAAAATGGACAAAACCATTGTGGTGAAAGCCGAACGGCTGGTGAAGCACCCGGTGTTTCACAAATATGTCCGCCGGCATGTGAAATACAAGGCCCATGATGAGCAAAACCAGTGCCGCACCGGAGACACCGTCATCATCATTGAGTCGCGGCCGATCAGTCGCGACAAGCGCTGGCGGATGCTGGAAGTTTTGGAGAAAGCAAAATAGAAACCTGGCTTGGCCCATGCAGGCCCGTTGTGAGGGTGGAGTTGATTTATGATTCAGATGCAGACCATTTTAAATGTTGCCGACAATTCCGGCGCCAAGCGGGTCGCGTGCATTAAAGTGCTTGGCGGATCGAAGCGGCGCTTCGCTTCTCTGGGGGATGTCATTGTCGTGGCGGTGAAAGAGGCGATCCCGAATTCCAAAGTCAAAAAAGGCGATGTCATGAAAGCGGTCATCGTCCGCACCGTCAAGGAAGTGAGGCGTCCCGACGGCTCGTATCTCAAGTTTGACGACAATTCGGCCGTTCTCATCAGCAATCAGATGGAGCCCATCGGCACCAGAATTTTTGGGCCGGTCGCCCGCGAATTGAGAGCAAAACAGTTTATGAAAATCATCTCTCTGGCGCCAGAGGTTTTATAAGCCGGTTTTGAAGAGGGGAAAAATGAGTTTAGGCAGATTGAAAAAAGGGGATTTGGTGAAAGTTCTGGCCGGCAAGGACAAAGGAAAAACCGGCAAGATTCTGAAAGCGATACCCGGCAAAAACAAAGTGATCGTCGAAAAGATCAATGTGATCAAGAGACATAAAAGGCCTGATCAAAAAAGCAAGGGCGGCGTCCTGGAAAAAGAGGCGGCGATGGATGTCTCCAAGGTCAGCATTATTTGCGGCAAATGCAAGGAAGCGACCCGGATTCGGAACCGCATTCTCGAGGACGGCAAGAAAATTCGGATCTGCAGCAAATGCAATGACGTCATCGATGTAGGTTAGGGAAAATGGCAAGATTAAAGGAATATTATTTGAAAACCGTAGTGCCGGCTCTGGTCAGGGAATTCGACTACAAGAATCCCATGCAGGTTCCGAAAATGGAGAAGATTGTCGTCAATATGGGTCTGGGCGAGGCCATCTCCAACGTGAAAATCATTGACGGCGCCGTGCAGGAAATGGCGATGATCACGGGCCAGAAGCCGGTGGTCACCAAAGCAAAAAAATCCATCGCGACCTTCAAGCTCCGCCAGGGCATGCCGATCGGCTGTTCGGTGACGCTGAGGAAAGACGTGATGTACGAGTTTTTCGATCGGCTGGTGAACGTCGCCCTGCCGAAAGTCCGCGATTTTCGGGGCATATCGGCCAGCGCCTTTGACGGCCGGGGCAACTATTCCATCGGCCTTCACGAGCAGATTATTTTCCCGGAAATCGAGTATGACAAAATCGAAAAGATCAAGGGGATGAACATTACCATCGTGACGTCGGCCCGGACGGACGAAGAAGCCCGTGTTCTGCTCCGCCTGATGGGCGTTCCCTTTAAGAATTAAACCAGGAAGCTCCGGAGGAATTGTAGCGTGGCAAAAAAGTCATTAATCGCAAAGGCAAAAAGGAAACCGAAATTTGCGGTTCGGGAATACAACCGCTGTCAGATTTGCGGGCGGCCCCGGGCGTATTATAGAAAATTCGAAATGTGCAGAATCTGCCTGAGAAAGCTGTCCCTGCAGGGCGAGCTCCCCGGCGTGATCAAATCAAGTTGGTAACCATCGTGTAAGGAGAATAAGCATGGGGATGACGGATCCTATTGCCGATATGCTGACCCGGATACGCAACGGGAATAAAGCCCGCTTCAAGAATGTCAGCGTTTACATGTCGCAGATGAATATGAATATTGCCAAAGTCCTGAAAGCGGCCGGATATATCCATAATTATGAGGCCGTGAAGGATGAAAGCGGCCGTGCAATGCTCAAGATTACGCTCAAATATCCGGATGCCAAACATACGGTCATTACCGATATTCAAAGGGTCAGCAAACCCGGCCGTCGGGTGTACGTTTCGGCCGACAAGATTCCCAAGGTGCTCAACGGCTTCGGCATTTCGATTCTTTCCACGTCCCGCGGCATCATGACCGACCAGGAAGCCAGAGAGTCGAATGTCGGCGGTGAAGTGCTTTGCAAGGTTTGGTAGTTCAATTCCAGAGGGTAGACGGGAGTTCTGATTCATGTCGAGAATAGGCAAGAAACCAATTGCGTTTCCGAAAAATGTGAAGATCAGCCAGAACGGCAATATCGTGAAAGTGGAGGGGCCCAAGGGAACCTTGTCTTCAAAATTGCCGGACGGCATTGCGATGACGATGGAGGAAAATCAGCTGATCATTGAGCGAAAATCCGATGATCGTCTGGCACGGTCCTATCATGGGCTGGCGAGAACGCTGGTCAACAACATGGTGACCGGCGTCAGCGCCGGTTTTGAGAAGGGACTGGAAATCTCGGGCGTCGGCTACCGCGCGGAGCTTGCGGGTTCGAACCTGAAACTGGTCCTGGGATTTTCCAGCCCGGTTGAATACAGCATTCCCAAAGGCATTGAGGTCAGGATCGACAAGCAGGTCAACCTCGTTGTATCCGGAATCGACAAAGAGCTGGTGGGCCGCGTCGCGTCGGAGATCCGCTCGTTGAAGAAGCCGGAGCCCTATAAGGGGAAAGGCATTAAATACGCCGGTGAGCATATTCGCCGGAAGGCCGGCAAGGCGGCAGGCGCTAAATAATCGTTTCGGGAAACACAGCAAAAAAGAGGTGGAACATTGGCTTCCAAAAAGACGCTTAAAGTAAGAGCAAAAAGGGAAAAGAGAGTCAGGGGCAAACTGACGGGAACCGCGGAGCGGCCCCGCCTTTCGGTTTTCCGGTCGGACAAACACATTTATGCACAGGTGATCAACGACGCGCAGGGCACAACGATTGCGACGGCTTCCACGCTGAGCAGGGAGTTGGCCGGAAAGCACAAGGGGATCAAGAAAGTGGATGTTGCCCGGGAGGTGGGCAAGCTGATTGCGGCGCGCCTGCAGACGCTGGGAGTGGAGAAAGTCGTTTTTGACAGAGGACGGTTTCTCTATCATGGACGCGTAAAAGCCCTGGCCGATGCGGCACGGGAAAGCGGCCTTAAATTTTAATTACTTTTGTGAACGGAACTCATGATCAGAGAAGAATCCATCGATAAAAGAGACATGAAAGAAGTGGAGCTCCTGGACCGGGTCATTGCCATTAACCGTACGGCAAAGGTTGTCAAGGGAGGAAGGCGTTTTCGCTTCAGCGCGATCGTGGTGGTCGGCGACGGCCAGGGCATGATCGGCGCGGGACTGGGAAAGGCCCACGAGGTTCCCGAGGCGATCCGCAAGGGAATGGAAATGGCCAAGAAAAACATGGTCAAAGTCGCGGTGGCCAACAAGACGATTCCCTATGAGGTTCTGGGAAAATTCGGCGCGGGAAAAGTGCTGCTGAAGCCGGCGTCGGAAGGGACCGGATTGATTGCCGGCGGCGCGGTGAGAGCAGTGCTGGAGGTGGCCGGCGTTCACAATATTCTGACCAAATGCCTGGGCTCGCATAATCCGCACAATCTGGTCAAAGCAACCGTTGACGGGCTTTGTCAGTTGAAGGATCCGGCGGAAATTTCCGCGCGACGGGGCAAGTAAAAGCAGACGGGGGCAGGAAGACCGTGGGTAAAATGTTGAAGGTGAAAATGGTGAAAAGCGTCATCACGCGGCCGGAAAAGCAGAGAAAAATCATGCGCGGCCTGGGACTGACCAAGGTAAACAAGACCGTGACTCTGGCCGATACCCCGGAGATTCGTGGTATGATTCACAAGGTCATCCATCTGGTTTCTGTGGAAGAGTCAAAGGAGTAGGGCTATGGATTTGAGTTCTCTGAAAGCGCCCCTGGGGGCGACCAAAAAGAGAAAAAGAGTCGGCCGCGGCGACGCGTCCGGCCACGGGGGAACGTCCGGCAAAGGACACAAGGGACAGAAAGCCCGCTCCGGCGGCTATGTGCGCGACGGATTTGAAGGCGGCCAGATGCCCATGTCCCGGCGGCTTCCGAAGAGAGGCTTCCGCAATCCCTTCCGGGAAAGCTATGTCGGCGTGAACGTCATGGATTTGTGTCGTAAATTCGAGAAGGGCGCCGTGATTGACGAAGAGGCCATTTTAAAAAGCGGTCTGGTCAAGAAAAAGGGCGCGGGAATCAAGCTTCTGGCCAAGGGAAACATCGATTTTCCCGTGACCGTGAAAATGGCAAAAATCAGCGCGGCTGCGAAAGCCAAAATTACCGCGGCGGGCGGATCGATTGAAGAGGTAATCTGATTTGTTAGAGGGACTGGGCGGCGTTTCCAAAATACCCGAGCTGCAGAGAAGAATTCTGTTTACACTGCTTCTTCTGGCGGTGTACCGCGTCGGCGTCTTTATTCCGACGCCCGGCATCGACAATACGGCGCTTCTGGCTTTTTTCGAGCAGGCGCGCGGATCCATGCTGGGCTTGATGGATTTGTTTGCCGGCGGCGCGCTGAGCACTTTTTCCATTTTTGCGCTGGGCATCATGCCCTACATCACCTCGTCCATTATCATCAACTTGCTGACGGTGGCCATCCCGCACCTGGAGAAACTTTCCAAAGAGGGCGAGAACGGCCGCCGCAAAATCACCCAGTACACCCGCTACGGCACGGTGGGGCTGAGCATCATTCAGGGATTCGGCATCGCCTGGGGGTTGCAGCAGATGGCCAGCCCGACGGGCGCCCCCATCGTTCTGCACGCCGGCTGGGGGTTTATCCTGATGACGATCATCACCCTGACGTCCGGAACGGCGTTTCTGATGTGGCTGGGAGAGACCATTACGGAGAAGGGGATCGGCAACGGCATCTCGCTGATCATTTTTGCCGGCATTGTGTGCAATCTGCCCGGGGCCATCGGCAAAACCTGGCGCCTGTATGCGACCGGCGAACTGCATTTTCTCCTGCTGGTGCTGCTGGGGCTGTTCATGATCGCCGTCATCGGCGCGATTGTTTTTGTTGAAGCGGCGCAGCGCCGGATTCCGGTGCAGTACGCCAAAAGGATTGTGGGCCGGAAGATGTACGGCGGACAGACAACCCATCTGCCGCTGAAGATCAATTCCGCGGGCGTCATTCCGCCGATCTTTGCGTCTTCGGTGATCATGTTTCCGGCGACCATCGCCAACTTTGCGCCGGCGGGTTTAATGAAGACGATCTCGGGTTACCTGATGCCCGGGCGATTGGGCTATGAAATCCTGTTTGTCGGCTTGATTTTCTTCTTCTGTTTCTTTTACACGGCCGTGACGATCAAACCGGACGACATGGCGGAAAACATGAAAAAATTCGGCGGATATGTTCCGGGAATCCGACCGGGAAAGAAAACCGCCGAATATATTGAAGAAATTCTGGAAAGGCTTACCTTCAGCGGGGCGGTTTATGTTTCCATCATCTGCGTGCTGCCCAGCGTGCTGATCTCGCAGCTGAACACGCCTTTCTATTTCGGCGGTACGTCATTGTTGATTGTCGTCGGCGTGGCCATGGACACGGCGAGCCAGATCGAATCGCATCTGCTGACCCGCCAGTATGAGGGGTTCATGAAAAAAGGACACATGGCGCGCAGGCGATAGACGGAGTGTTGAAAGCAGGGGCTCATGGTCATTCTGAAGCAGCCGGACGAGATCGACAAAGCTAAAGCGAGCAGCCGGATTGTTGCGGAAGTCCTGAGCGTTCTTCGGGAAAGAATAAAACCGGGCGTAACCACCCGGGAATTGGACAAAATCGCTGAAAGCGTTACGGAAAAGCGAGGCGCCAAGCCGGCGTTCAAAGGGTATCGGGGGTATCCCTATTCCCTGTGCGCATCCGTCAACGAGGAAGTCGTTCACGGAATGCCGTCCGGCCGGGTCTTGAAAGAAGGCGACATTGTCGGACTGGACTTCGGCGTTTATTATCAGGGCTTTTACGGGGATGCGGCGGTTACGCTTCCCGTGGGCCGGGTGAGCGAAGAGGCGGCCCGGTTGATGCGGGTGACCGAACAGAGTTTATACGCGGCGATTGAACAGGCCTCTTCCGGAAACCGTCTGGGAGACATCTCGGCGGCCGTTCAGGAAACGGCGGAATCCGCCGGGTATTCCGTCGTTCGGGATTTTGTCGGACACGGCATCGGCAGGAATATGCACGAGGACCCCCAGATTCCGAATTTCGGAAAAAAAGGACGGGGAATCGAGCTTCAGACGGGAATGATTCTCGCCATCGAGCCGATGGTCAACGCGGGCAGGTATCGGGTGAAAATTCTGCCGGACGGATGGACGGTCATTACGGAGGATGGAAGTTTGTCGGCTCATTTCGAGCATTCCGTGGCCATTACGGACAACGGACCGGAGATCTTGAGCAGGCTGAATTGATTTTTTTCATTTAACCGGCGGTTGAAAATGTATGGCCAAAGAGGAAGCAATAGAAGTTGAAGGTCGGGTGCTGGAGCCCCTGCCGAATGCCATGTTTCGGGTGGAACTGGAAAACGGACATAAGGTTCTGGCGCACATATCCGGCAAAATGCGCATGCATTTTATCAAAATATTGCCCGGGGACAAAGTCACGGTGGAGCTTTCTCCTTACGATCTGACCCGAGGCCGGATCACCTACAGGACGAAGTGAAAGCCTCATTTGCCGGGGAGAAGGAGCAGGAGTCGTGAAAGTACGATCGTCAGTGAAAAAAATATGCGAGAAGTGCAAGATTGTCAAACGCAAGGGTGTTTTGCGCGTGATTTGTGAAAACCCCAAACATAAGCAGCGCCAGGGCTAGTTTCAACCATATCAGGAGGTTATAGGTGGCACGAATTTCAGGTGTTGATTTACCGAAAAACAAGCGAATGGAAGTTGCCTTAACGTACATTTACGGCATCGGCAAAACCCGCGCCAAGCAGATTCTGAAAGAATCGGGCGTCAGTCCGGACACCAAGACCGACCAGCTGGCGGACTCCGAGATTTCGGCCATTCGAAGCATCATCGATAAGGAGGGGAAGGTCGAAGGGGATCTGCGCCGTGAGATTTCCATGTCGATCAAGCGCCTGATGGACATCGGCGCTTACCGCGGCCTGCGCCACCGCAAAGGGCTGCCGGTCCGGGGGCAGAGAACCCATACCAACGGACGGACGAGAAAAGGTCCGAGACGGGCCATTGCGGGCAAGAAAAAATAGCTGAAAATATTTTCGACCGGAGGGAAAATGGCGAAAACAGTCAGGAAAACAGGCAAGAGAAAAGAAAAGAAAAACATTACGGAAGGGGTTGCCCATATTCAATCCACTTTCAATAATACGATTGTTACGATCACGGACATGACCGGCAACGTGATTTCCTGGTCGTCCGCGGGACTCCAGGGATTCAAGGGATCGCGCAAGAGCACGCCTTTCGCCGCGCAGATGGCCGCGGAAGACGCGGTGCGCAAAGCCAAGGATCAGGGCATGCGCCGCGTCCAGGTTTATATCAAAGGTCCGGGCGCCGGGCGGGAATCGGCGCTCAGGTCTCTGCAGATCGCCGGATTGACCATTACGATGATTCGCGACGTTACGCCTGTTCCGCACAACGGCTGCAGACCGCCGAAACGGCGCAGGGTATAATATTCATATTTCAAGAATACTTGAGAAGAGTAAAGGGAGGCTTTTTTGGCAAGATATACGGATTCCTCATGTCGTTTGTGCCGTCGGGAAGGCTTGAAGCTTTTTTTGAAGGGCGATCGGTGTTATTCGGAGAAATGTTCTTTTGAACGAAGAGGCTACGCGCCGGGAGATCACGGCCAGTCCCACAAGAAACAGCAGTCGGACTACGGCACCCAGCTGCGCGAAAAGCAGAAGCTCAAAAGAATGTACGGACTTCTGGAAAAGCAGTTTCACGGCTACTTTGAAAAGGCGGATCGCCAAAAGGGCATTACGGGCACCAATTTGCTGGTCCTTCTGGAGCGCAGGCTGGACAATATGATTTTCCGCCTGGGGTTTGCCAATTCACGAATCGAGGCGCGGCAGCTGATCAGCCACGGTCATTTTCTGGTGAACGGGAAGGCCGTCAATATTCCGTCGTACCTGCTCAAAGCCGGCGATGAAGTAACCGTTAAAGAAGGCTCCCGGAAGATCAACCGGATTCTGGAAGCCATGGAAACCGTTGCCAGGCGCGGTGTGCCGCATTGGCTGGGATTGGATAAAGACAACTTTAAAGCGACCATCAAACTGCTGCCGGTTCGCGAAGATCTGACGATGCCGGTGCAGGAACAGCTTGTCGTGGAACTTTACTCCAAGTAAGCAACCAACAGATTGAATAAACCAACTTAAGGGTGGGTTTGATTATGCAGAGAAACTGGTCGAGTTTAATTCGTCCCAAACGTGTCGATGTCGATGAAGCCACGCATACACGGTTCTACGGAGAATTTACCATTCAACCTCTGGAAAGAGGGTTTGGAATAACACTGGGAAACGCGTTGAGAAGGGTTTTGTTGTCGTCCATCCAGGGAGCGGCCATTACCTCCGTCAAAATCGATGGTGTTTTGCACGAGTTTTCCACGATCCCCGGCGTCAAGGAAGATGTCACGGACGTGATTTTGAATCTGAAGGGCGTTCGTTTCAAACTGGGCGCGGCGGATACGAAAGTCGTAAAATTCAACGTGACCAGCGCCGGCGTGATTACGGCAGGCGACATCATTACCGACGGAACGATTGAGGTTTTAAACCCCGATCATTATATCGCCACACTGTCCGGCGGCGGTTCGCTGAAGGCGGAAATGGTCGTGAAAATGGGCAAGGGGTATATCGCCGCGAAAAAAGAGCTGGAGCCCGATCAGCCGGAAGGCACCATCAATATCGACGCCATCTTTTCGCCGATCAAGAAAGTCAACTACGTGGTGTCGCACGCCCGCGTCGGCCAGATTACGGATTACGACAAACTGGTGCTGGAAGTCTGGACGGACGGAAGCCTGAACCCGGGCGACGCCATCGCTTATTCGGCCAAGATCCTGAAGCAGCAGCTGGATGTATTCATCAATTTTGAGGAAGTCGAGGAAGATGCCGCTCCGGAACAGGGCGAGGATGGAAAAGGCAACGTCAATGAAATTCTCATGCGGTCGGTGGAAGATCTGGAGCTTTCCGTTCGCTCGGCCAACTGCCTGAAAAACGCGGGCATCAACACCATCGGGGAACTGGTGCAGAAAACCGAGGCGGAAATGCTCAAGACCAAGAATTTCGGACGCAAGTCCTTGAGTGAAATCAAGGATATTCTCAACGAATACGGCCTTGCGTTTGGCATGAAGCCGGAGGAAAACGCTTAAAACAGCAAAGCGACCGGAACTCAAACCGCGGGCAGAGCGGCGTTTGATGAATCATCGGGAGACGGTCAGGAAAGGATAGTGTAATCATGTATCACGGTAAGGCGGGCAGAAAACTGGGACGAACGTCCAGCCATCGGGAAGCCATGTTTCGCAATATGGTGACATCGATCATCAAACATGAAAGTATTCGGACAACCGATGCGACGGCCAAGGAAGTGCGCAAACTGGCGGATCGAATGATTACGCTGGGGAAAAGAGGCGACCTGCACGCGCGCCGTCAGGCGCTGTCGGTGGTTCGGGACAAAGAGATGGTCGCCAAGCTTTTCGGCGAACTGGCCGAACGCTTCCGCAATCGCGCGGGCGGCTACACCCGGATCGTCAAAGTCGGCTATCGCTTTGGCGACAACGCGCCGGTTTCCATTCTGGAATATATTCCGGACGAGAACAGGAAAGAGAAGGCAAAGCCGAAGAAGAAGGAAAAAAAGGCTGAATAGCCAATAAAATCAATTATCAAAGGCAGGGCGCGCTCCCTGCCTTTTTTTGTGGTTGTTTTTTGAAATCAATCAAGGTATTGATGAATCACTATCGCAAAGGAGGAGTCGTGATGGCAGAAAAAAAGATCGGTGAAGTGCTCAAGTTTTTTGCGAAGCCTTCCGTGGCGGCGGTCCATCTTTCGGAAGGCGAATTGTCGATCGGCGACAGCATCAAATTTTCCGGCCACACAACGGAATTTACCGACGTGATTCAGTCCATGGAAGTGGACAACAAGCCGGTGCAGAAAGCCGTGGCGGGTGATTCCATCGGCCTGAAAGTCTCGGACCGCGTACGGCCCGGAGATGAAGTTTTTAAAGTGATTCCCGATTAATCTTCAACGGATCCCCCTTTCCCACCGGCACATTCCAGTGCCGTGCGGTGCGATTCTGCGCCGATTCAAGCCGGTTGCTCTGCGTCACGGCGAAAATTCATATCGCCGATGACGGTGAAGGAACCTGTTCTTTTTCCATTCTTATCCCCCCGGATATCCCAGATCTGAAATCATGCGCTCCGCCTCTGCGCTGTCGCGGTCAAAATTATTTTGTTTGTCATGGACCTGTCATCCTCCTGTCATCATAACTCTGTATCGTGCCGACGCTTGATGAAAGAGGATGCGCTGATCCAAGGCCGACCTCTGAAAAAAACTTTCAGGAGGAGAGTATGAAGAGATTTTGGTTTGTTTTGCTGTCACTGGGGCTGATGGTTGCCTTCAGTACGTCAGCGATGGCCGTTGACGTCAAGGTCAGCGGTGAGTATTACGCGGCGGGGATGTATCTGGATAAGACAAACTTAACGAAGACCACAACGGGCGGCGATCCCAGCACCGCTTTTTATTACCAGCGGTTGAGGGTTCGTACGGATTTCACCATTTCTCCGGGGTTGACCCTGATCACGCGTCTGGACGCGATGGAGCGAGCCTGGGGAGCGACCAGAAGCGCCACTGGAACGGCGCTGGCAGCCGATTCCGCGGGAACGCGCGCGGAAAACGAAAACATTGCCGTTGACTGGGTTTACATCCACTATGCATCGCCCATCGGAATTTTTGACGTCGGTTACATGAACGACGGTTCGACGGGAACCATTTTCGGCAACAGCTATAGTCCGAAGGCAAGAATCAAGTATTCAAATGTCTTCGGACCCATCACGCTCAATCTGGCCTATACCAAAGAAGCGGAAAACAGCCGCACGGCCATTAACGCAGTAAACCGGGCGGATGCCGATAACGATAAATACGGCATCGAAGGCGTTTACAACTGGAAGACCGGCAAAGCCGGCGTGAACATCAACTATTACCATCAAGCCGCGAACCGTCCCGCGGCGCCGGCTTACAAGAGAACCTATTTCCTGGTGACTCCTTATGCTTTCGCGAAAATCGGCCCGGTCTCCCTCCAGGCGGAACTCAATTACCTGACGGGAAGCGACAAGTATGAAGACGGCACCAATCCGGCCGGGGCGCCAGGCATCGATAAGGTGGATTTGGCCGGCATCAGCGGCTGGATCGATGCGACGGCCAATTTCGGCATATTCTATGCGGGCGGCAGTATCGCGTATGTGTCCGGCAATGATCCCGGGACGAACGACAAAATAGAAGGCGGCATTATCAACGGCGGGCGCGACTGGAGCCCCTGTCTGATCATGTGGAACTATGACCGGACCAACTGGGCGGGCGCCCTGACAGGATACAACGGGGCCGCTCAGGATACGGCGATGGCCAACGGCTGGCTGTTCCAAATGCGCGGCGGCGTTAAACCGGTCGAAAAGCTGGATGTGCTGGCGTCCGTTACGTATGCGTTTGCCGATCAAAAGCCCTGGGGCACGGCCGGCAATCCTGCCACTGTGTACCTTCACAACGATTACGGATGGGAAGTGGATTTCACCGCAACCTACAAAATCACCAATAACCTTTCCTATATGCTGGGCGGCGGTTATCTTTTCACCGGCAAGTACTATAAAGGAACTTCCGACGCCAACGAACTGACCAACGATTTTCTGGTCATCAACAAGCTGACGCTGACGTTCTAAAGCGGCAATCCGGAAGGAAAAGCGCATAACCCCCTGAAAAGAAAAGGAACTGCTCCTGACTTTTTAGGGGGTTGTTTTTGAACGGCAAACAATGATAAAAAGCACAATGACGAAAATCCTGATCGTCGATGACGAAAAAGATATTGCGGACCTGATTTCCTACAACCTGGAGCGGGAAGGCTTCCGCGCCAGGATCGTGTTGGACGGAAACGGGGCTCTTGCCGCCGTCCGGTCGTTTACCCCCGATCTGATGATTCTGGATCTGATGCTGCCGGGCGTCGGCGGCCTGGATATCTGCAAAAGGATTCGCGCCAATCCGGAAACTTCATCCCTGCCGATCATCATGTTGACGGCCAAGGCCGACGAGGTCGATAAAATCATCGGATTGGAAATCGGGGCGGATGATTACGTCACCAAGCCCTTCAGCGTCAAGGAACTGGTTGCCCGCGTCAGAACCGTTCTGAGGCGCGCCCAGGAGGGAAAGAAACCTTCCGCAAAGGAGCGCTTTGAATTTCAGGGTCTGTCCATCGATTACGGATCCTGCCGGGTGCGTGTGGAAGGCCGTCCGGTGACCCTCAGTCCCACTGAACTGAAACTGCTTTTCTTTCTGTCGCGCAACCCCGGCCGTGTGTATTCACGGGATCAGATTCTTACGCAGGTCTGGGGCGACGACACCTTTATTACCGATCGCGCCGTGGATGTCCATATCCGCCGTCTGCGCAGCGTAATCGAAGAAAATATGGAAAAACCGCAATATATTCTGACAGTCCGCGGATTCGGATATAAATTCGCAGACATACGGTAGAAAACCATCTTCTCTCACGCGGGCTCCCTGCTTTGGCATTGTTTTGACAAATTCATTAACGCGTCATCAAACTGTAACATTCATCCCGTATAAGGTCGGAAAATCTAAAAACAGGAGGAAGTACCTATGTTCAGTATTTTCCAAAAAGCAGCGCTTCTCAGCATCGCGTTTTTGATGGCTGCCGGCGTGTCTTTTGCCGCCGATTCCATCGTCATCAAAGGATCGACCACCGTTTTGCCGGTGGCGCAGGGGACGCTGGAAGCCTTCATGAAAGCCAATCCCGGCGTGCAGATGTCCCTTTCCGGCGGCGGATCCGGCGAGGGCATCAAGGCCTTGATCGACAAGACGACCGACATTGCCACGTCATCGCGTGAAATCAAGGACAAGGAAATCGAACTTGCCAAATCCAAGGGCGTCACTCCGGTGGCCCACGTGGTGGCATACGATGCGATTATTCCTGTGGTTCATCCCAAGAATAAAGTCAAGAATCTGAGCATTGACCAGCTCAGCCAGATTTATCAGGGCAAAATCACCAACTGGAAGGAAGTCGGAGGCGATGATTTGAAGATTGTGGTGATCTCGCGCGATTCTTCTTCCGGCACCTTTGAGTCCTGGGACCACTTTGTGATGAAAAAGGCCAAAGTGACCCCCAAAGCCCAGATGCTGGCCTCCAACGGCGCGCTGGTCACCGCGGTGTCCAAAAACAAGTATGCAATTGCCTACCTGGGCATCGGTTATGTCAATAAAAGCGTCAAACCCCTTCAGGTGAATGGGATCACGGCTTCTCTTCAGACGGCCATGTCCAAAGCATATCCCTTCTCCAGAGAACTTTACATGTACACCGATGGAGAACCCCACGGATCGATTGCGAAATATATCGCCTTTGTCAAATCCGCTGAAGGACAGAAGATTGTCGCCAGAGAGGGATTTGTTCCTTTAATGGATGCAAAAAAAGTGTCCGGGCGCGGCAAGAAATAAAAAGCCGGGGATATTGGATAATGAATTTTCCCAAACAAACCGTTTTATTTATCTGCACGCATAACGCGGTCCGTTCTCAGATGGCGGAGGCGCTTCTGAACAATATTTACGGGGATCGGTATACGGCCTATAGCGCCGGTTCCGATCCCTCGCAAATTGATCCTCTGGTTAAAACGGTTATGAGTGAAACGAATATTGATGTCAGTCATCATCGTTCAAAGGGGTTCTGTGTTTTTCAAGAGGTTCCCCTGGACTATGTGATTACGCTTTGCGATCAGGCCCGGGAGGCCTGCCCGTATTTTCCGGGCGGACGTTTTCGCATGCACAAGGGTTTCTCTGATCCTTCGCGATTTCAGGGCAGCGCTGAAGATTTGATTCAGGAATACCGGCGGGTTCGCGACGAAATAAAAAGATGGATAGAAAAAGAATTCCATTAGCGTGTCCATCGCCTGAATGCCCCGGGTTTCTGCTGCGGTTTTATTTTTCAGAGAGCTTTTATGACCAGACAGACAAAAGAAATTATTATTCAATACATTTTCCTGCTTTTCGCTCTGGTTTCCGTTCTGGTGCTGGGATTGATCGTATTTTCTCTTTTTCGGGAAGGCCTGCCGCTGTTTACATCCGTATCCGTAAAAGATTTTCTTTTCGGAAAAGAATGGTATCCCACCTACGACCCGCCCTCCTTCGGAATTTTTCCGCTGGTGGTTGGTTCGCTTATTGTGACGCTGATTGCCACGCTGATTGCCGTGCCGCTGGGCGTGATGGCGGCGATTTACATTTCTGAAATCGCCCCGCAGCGCATCAAGGAAATTCTCAAATCCGTCATTGAACTGCTGGCGGGATTGCCGTCCGTCGTTCTGGGATTTTTCGGGATGGTGATCGTGGCGCCCTGGCTGCAGGAGACGTTCGATCTGCCCACGGGGCTCAACATCATCAACGCCTCCGTTATTCTGGCGATCATGGCAATTCCCACGATTTCCAGCATTTCCGAAGACGCGCTCTACGCCGTTCCCCGCGAATTCAAGGAGGCCTCCTACGCGCTGGGGGCCACGAAATTTGAAACGATTACGCAGGTGATCGTACCTGCGGCACTCTCCGGGATTTCAACGGCGGTCATGCTGGGCATGGCCCGGGCCGTCGGCGAGACCATGGTTGTGTTGATGGTGGCGGGCGGCGCGGCGGCGATTCCGGAGAGTCTGTTTGACCCGGTTCGTCCGATGCCGGCCTCCATCGCCGCCGAGATGGGGGAGACGCCGTACGGCAGCGCGCACTACCAGGCGCTTTTCGCCATCGGCATGGTGCTGTTCTTTCTTACGCTGGCGTTTAACCTGATTGCCGATTATGTGTCCCACAAGTTCCGCCAGACCGGTTCCGCGACGCTGTAAGGGAGGCGCATGAAGAATCTGAAAAACCATTCCATGCGCTGGCGTTACTTCAAACAGAACGTATTTTTTGTTCTGGTGCGCGCCTCGGCGCTCGTCATCACGCTAGCATTGGGCGGCATTCTTTTGTATATTCTGGCAAACGGCATCTCCGTGATCAGTTGGGACTTCATCACCAAACCGCCGACGGATTCCATGACCAAAGGCGGCATCATGCCCGCTATTCTGGGCACGATTTATCTGACGATCGGCGCGATTGCCATTGGACTTCCGCTGGGCATCGCTTCGGCGGTTTATCTGACCGAATATGCCAGGCAGGGCCGGGTGATCAGGCTCATCAAGGTTGGAATCAACTGCCTGGCCGGCGTGCCCTCGGTGGTTTTCGGTCTTTTCGGCCTGGGGTTTTTCGTTATTTTTCTAAAATTCGGCTCGAGTATTCTTTCCGGCTCTCTGACGCTGGGATTTTTGATCCTGCCGACCATTATCGGCGCATCGGAAGAGGCGCTCAAAGCGGTGCCGCAGACCTTTCGCGAAGCCTCTCTGTCCCTGGGGGTGTCCAAGTGGCAGACGATTTACCGGATTGTGCTGCCCAACGCGCTCCCCGGCATTCTGACCGGCTCCATTCTGGGCATCGGGCGGGCCGCGGGAGAAACGGCGCCGATCATGTTCACGGCCGCCGCGTATTTCACCGCCAAACTGCCGGGATCGGTTTTTGATGAAGTGATGGCCCTGCCGTACCATATTTATGTTCTGGCCACGGCGGGAACGAATATTGAGGCCACAAGGCCCATCCAGTTCGGCACCGTGCTGGTGCTGGTTGCGGTGGTTCTGGGCATTGACCTGATCGCGATCTTGATCCGCGGGTCTATGAGAAGGAATAAAAGGTGGTAGCCATGGAAGCAGGCGATATTATTTCCGTCAACAGGGTGAACTTTTATTACGGCGCCGTGCGTGCCCTGACGGACATCTCGATGACGTTTAAAAAAAATAAGGTGACGGCGCTGATCGGACCGTCCGGATGCGGCAAATCAACGCTGTTGCGGCTTTTAAATCGGATGAATGAATTGATTGACGCAACGAAGGTGGAAGGGGAAATCCTTTTTGAAGGCCGGAACATTTACGCGCCGGACGTCGATCCGGTGGAGATCCGCCGCAAGATCGGCATGGTTTTTCAGAAACCCAATCCGTTTCCTAAAACCATCCACAACAATATTTCCTATGGACCCAAGCTCACCGGGACTTCCGTCGCCGATATGGACGCCCTGGTGGAACAAAGTCTGAAACAGGCCGTTTTGTGGGATGAGGTGAAGGATATCCTCAACAAATCGGCCATGAATCTCTCCGGCGGCCAGCAGCAGCGGCTGTGCATCGCGCGCGCGCTGGCGATGAAGCCGGACATCTTATTGATGGACGAACCGACCTCGGCGCTGGATCCCATTTCCACCGCCAAGATTGAAGAGTTGATCGAAGAGCTGAAGGAAAATTACACGATCATTATTGTGACGCACAACATGCAGCAGGCCGCCCGCGTTTCGGATGAAACGGCTTTCTTTTATCTGGGGAATTTGATTGAATACAACAAAACGGAGAAAATCTTTACCAAGCCGGATGTCAAACAGACGGAGGATTATATTACAGGCCGCTTCGGTTGATCATTTCGGGAGGATGAATCATGGAAGAAAAACGACACACCAGCTTGCATTATGAAAAGGAATTGCAGACGATCAAGGACGGCCTGATCTATCTGGGTGTGCTGACCGAGGCCGCGATCGGCAAGGCGATGAAGTCCCTGTCCGGCCGCGATACGGAACTTGCTCATCAGGTTGTCCGGGAGGATGACGAAATCGACCGCCTGGACACCGACCTGGAAGAGCGCTGCATCAAGATTCTGGCGCTTCGCCAGCCGGCGGCGATCGATCTGCGCTTTATCACAACCGCCATCAAGATTACCGGCCATTTGGAGCGCATCGGGGATATGGCCGTGAACATCGCCGAAAAGGTCATGCGGCTCAACGAAGAGCCGCAGCTCAAGCCCTATATTGATTTGCCGCGCATGTCCGAACTGGTCGGAAACATGATCAGGGATTCATTGGACAGCTTTATCAACAGCGATCTGGAAAAGGCGGAGCAAGTCCGCAGGCTGGAACAGGTGATTGACGATCTCAACGAGCAGATTTTCCGCGAGCTCCTGACGTTTATGATGGAGGATTCCAAAAATATCCACAGGGCTCTTCTGGTTATGCAGATTTCCAAGAACATGGAGCGGATCGCCGATCACGCCAAGGGAATCGCCGACATGGTAACCTACATGGTGACAGGAAATTGCGTGCGCCATCAATCCTGCGGCATGACGACCTGAGGAGGCCGTGTGAAACGCAATTTATTCCTCAAAATATTATTTTCCTATCTGGTGATCATCAGCGTGTCTTTCTTTATCCTGCATCTGCTCGTCAAAGACCGGATATCCGGAATCATGACAGCCGGAATCGAACAGGAATTGATGCATTATGCCGAACTGGTGGATCTGAACGCGCCACAGGCCATGTCCGCGCATCTTCAGCGGATCAGTAAAATATCCAAGTCCCGCGTGACGCTCGTGAATGAGCGGGGCGTCGTTTTTGCCGATTCGGAAAAGGCGATCGCCGGACTGGAGAACCATCTGTTTCGTCCGGAGATTCAGGAGGCGAGGCTGAGAGGAAAGGGAAAGGCTGTCCGTTACAGCAGTTCGCTGGGCGTGAACATGCTTTATGTGGCCGTGGCCATCCAGGACGGGAAAAACAGCAGGGGCTATGTCCGTCTGGCAAGGCCGCTTCATGATGTCCAGAGCGCGGTTGATCAAGTTTATCAGTCCATTTTCCTGGCGATGCTGATCGGCGCGCTGGTGTCTCTGGCGGTCGCCCTGTTTTTTTCCCATCGGCTGGCCGCCCCCATCCGGATGATGGAGGAATTTACGCAGCGGCTGCGCAGGGGGCAACCCGTCGGCTCCATCATGCTCAGGACGTCCGATGAAACCCGAACGCTGGCGGATAACATCAACTATCTGGTGGAGGAGCTCAGGGACAAGATCCGGCTGGCCAACGAGGAAAAAAGCAAACTGATGACCGCTCTGACCAGCATCAACGAAGGTGTCGTGATTCTGAACAGAGATGAACGGATCGAATTTTTAAGCCCGTTGCTGGCCGGCATTCTTTCCGGCCAATACGAAGACTTTCTGGGCAAGACGCTTCTGGAAGCTTTTCGCAATGCCGAACTTCAGAAGGCGTTTCAGAGTTTTAAGCAGACCCGGCAAAGTATTTTGCGCGAAATTGCTCTGGGAGCCGCCGAAACCGTGATCATGAACGTCAGCCTGTCCGAAGTTCAGGGGCTTCCCGGGGAAGAAAAAGTCATGATCGTCTTTCATGACGTGACCCGGCTGAAGAAACTGGAGCGTGTCCGGACGGATTTTGTGGCAAATGTCACGCATGAAATCCGCACGCCGCTTACGGCCGTCATCGGCTATCTGGAAACGCTTCAGGCCGGCGCCCTGGAGAATCCCGGGGATGCGAAGCGCTTCACCGATATCATGCTCAAACAGGCCCGGCGGCTCCATCGCCTGGTGGAAGACCTGATGATCCTGTCGAGGATTGAACTCGGGGAGGTGGTTTTTCGCTTCGAAGCTGTTTTTCTTCCGGAAGCCATGGACAGCGTCATCTCCCTTCTGGATGCCAAAGCCGCGGCCAAAACCATCGCCATGCAAAACCGGCTGCCGCAGAATCTCAGGCCCATCAAGGCGGATCGGGACCGTCTCAGCCAGATCCTGGTCAACGTGCTGGACAACGCCGTAAAGTTTACGCCGGAGGGGGGGCGGATCACGATGGAAGCCGAAGAAAGAGGCGATCAGGTGGTTTTGAAGATCAGCGATACCGGCATTGGAATTCCCGTGGAGGAAGTACAGCGCCTGGGCGAGCGCTTTTACCGCGTGGACAAGGCGCGCTCGCGTGAGCTGGGCGGCACGGGACTGGGATTGTCGATCGTCAAACATCTGATGCTCGCGCACGGCGGCAGGATGGAAATCGAAAGCCGGCCGGGACGAGGCACAACCGTATCGCTGTGCTTTCCGTTGAACGGACCCGTAAAGGCATAACGTGAGGATGACGGAAATCAGGCGTTGGTCGAGATTTCCATTGATTGGAAGAGCATGGAAAAATCATTGAACTCCCCGGATGAATGGATATGAAAATTTTTGCCGTCAGCGATATTCACGGGGCTACCCGGTCCATTGAAAAAGCTGCCCATCTTATCCGCGAGGCTGACGCGGTGGTCATTTCCGGCGACATCACGCACACCAAAACGCGGACCGAGGCAAAGGATGTTCTTGGGTGTCTGGAGCAACATTCAAAACGGATCCTCGCCGTGCATGGCAACTGGGATCGGGAGGAAGTCAAAGACGTTCTTGAAGAAAAAGGTTTTTCTCTGCACGGCAGGGGCCGGATTCTGGACGGGACGGGATTCTTCGGCGTCGGCGGGTCGTCGCCGACTCCGATTCCTACCGCCACGGTATATTCGGAAGAAGAAATCGCCCGGATTTTAAAAACAGGATATGAGCAGGTCCGGCAGGCTTCCCGGCTGGTTTTGATTTCCCATGCTCCTCCTCGTTCCGTCCGGGACCGGTCCTTCATCGGGTTGCGCGGGGGGAGTCACAGTGTGAAAGCATTTCTCGAAGCCCATCCGGTCGGCCTCTGTCTCTGCGGCCACATTCACGAGGCGCATGGCATTGAACGTTTTCAAAACACGTTGGTCGTCAACACCGGAAGCTTCAAGAAGGGACGGTATGCGATCATCGAGCTCGGCGCAAACCCGGCGGTGACCCCCGGAAAGTTGGGATAGAGAAGGCTGGGGCTGTTATTTTCCGAAAATATCCCGGACCTGGCCGTCGAAATGCCCTCATCAGGCTACTGGGATTCTTTTCTTTTCTTCAGTGCCAGCGCTGTCTTCAGGCCTTTCTGGCGAATCACCTTGATTTTCTGTCGCAGTTCCGTCAGCTTGAAAAACCGCTTTCCGTATTTGTTCAGCAGGCTCTGGTTGATCTCAAATCCAAGGCCCGGCTTTGTAAACGGCGCAAGCATCGCGTTTTGGTCGGGAAGGATCGGGTCGATGATCCCTTCTCTTTGTTCCGGCGCCCAGGAGGGCTCCTCCAGGGGGTATTCCAGGGGAAGGGCATTGCCTTTATCGGCCAGGACGAGGTTCCAGTTTACGTAAAACCCGATTCCGTTGGTCCAGGTATGCGGGGAGTATTCCCGTTGGTGGGCATGGCTGGCGTCAATCACCTTCTTCACCTGGGCAATTCCTCCGGCGAAGGTTGCGTCAGGCTGGTAAATGTGGAAGCAGTCCTTTTCGAACATGATCTTGATCTCATCCCATCCGTAGTTGAGTTCGGCGCCGGAGATTCTGACTTTGGAGACTTTTTTCAGGGCGGCATTGCCGTCGTAGTCCCGCGAATCCAGAGGCTCTTCCAGCCAGGAGATGCCGTTCGCGGCGCAGACTTCCGCAAAGGCCGTCGCGCGCTTCAGGTCCCACGCGGGAATTTTGTCCACAATCGTCACCAGCCATCCCTGGTTGGCGTCCACGCCTAAAACCAGCCGGTCTCCGATGCCTTTCCGGACGACCTCGATATGTCGGATGTCGTCCTTCAGATCCTTGTTTTTTACCCGCAGTTTTGCCGTTTTGAACCCGCGCTCCTTCATGGCCAGGAGCTCTTCCACTCTCTTTTCCGGTTCGTGCATTTCCCCCGTGGAACAGTACACCTCGATGGGCCGTTTCTCGCCGCCCAGAAGTTCATAGACGGGCTTTCCCTTGCTCTTGCCGATGATGTCCCAGCACGCCGGCTCGATCCAGAAATTTCTCCATCCCAGGATGCCGGCCTGTTTCAGCAGGGCCTGCACCGATTCGATGTCGGTCGGGTCCGCGCCCAGCAGATACCCGCCGATGAGATCGCCCAAACCTTGCCGCTCAAGTCCCAGGGCGGAACCCGCGGAATATCCTTCGATGCCGTCGTCCGTGACCAGCTTGATCAGCGTGAACCCGTTGTGCGTCTGCGGATAGCCGGGGATCCACGTGGGCCAAAACGTCTGCTTCAAGGGAACCTGCACATGATAAAGCTCAATGGATGATATTTTCATGGTTGCCTCCTGAAAATTTTAATCATTTCTGTTCGCGCGGTCCCCCGCCGGTCCCGGTCAGATTTTTCCCTCCGACTTCAGGGCGGCTTTCAGTTCTTTCTTGAGGAGTTTCCCCAGAATGTTCCTGGGCAGGGAGGCGCGGATATTAACGTATTTCGGCACCTTATAGGACGCCATGTTGGCCCGGCACCAGTCTTGAAAGGCTTCCTCCGTCAGCGTCCGGTCCGGATGGAGAACCAGACAGGCCATGACCTCTTCCCCGTAGATCGCGTCGGGGATGCCGACTACCGCTACCTCCGCGACGTCGGGGTGCCGGCAGATGATGCCTTCCAGCTCCTTGGGGTAGATGTTTTCACCGCCCCGGATGATCATTTCCTTTTTCCGGTCCACGATAAACAGGTAGCCGTCCTCGTCTTTATAGGCCATGTCCCCCGTGTGGAGCCACCCGCCGCGCAGGGTCTGGGCGGTGTCCTCCGGTTTGTTGAAGTAGCCTTTCATGACATGGTCGCCGCGGATGCAAATTTCTCCCACCTCTCCCTGGGGGACCTCCTGGTCCGCATCGTCCAGAATCCGGATTTCGGTTCCCGCAAACGGAATTCCGATGGAGCCGATTTTCCGGACGCCGTTGATGGGGTTGGCCGTTGCCCCGGCCGTGCTTTCGGTCAGCCCGTAGCCTTCAATGATGATCATGTGAAACGTTTCCTCAAACTTGCGGATGGTCTCCACCGGCATGGGGGCCGCGCCGCACACGCCGTAGCGCAGCGACGACACGTCCAACCCCTCAAACCCGGGCGTGTTGAGCAGAATCTGATAAACCGTCGGCACGCCGCTGAAGATCGACACGCGGTATTTCGCGACGCATTCCCAGAATTCCGACGCGGAAAAGTTGCGGCGCAGGACGATCTGGGAGCCTTTGCTCAAGGGAGATGTTCCGGTAATCACGAGGCCGTTGACGTGGAAGAGCGGCAGGAAGCACAAAATGACATCATTCTCATCGATGTTGGCCAGCAGACTGGCCTGCCAGGAATTGGTCAGGATGTTTCTGTGGGTAAGCAAAACCCCCTTCGGGTTTCCCGTGGTTCCCGAGGTATAGACGATCGTGGACACATCGTCGGGGCTGATCGCCGCATCCGCAAGGGACACCGGCTCCGTCAGCATTTTTTCGAACGGCAGAAAACGATCGTCGGTCGCTTCCCGTTCAATGACGTGCTGCATGTCCGGTGTTTCACCGATGATTTGGTCGACGAGTCCCCGATAGTTGTGATCGCAGAACAGGGCCACGGCCCCGGAATCCTGCAGCAGGTACCGGATTTCCGCGGCCTGCCACCAGCAGTTGACCGGACCGGCGATGCCGCCGATTTTGATGATTCCAAAATATACGTAGTAAAATTCCGGGCTGTTATCCATGAGCAGACAGACCCGGTCGCCCTTTCCGACCCCCAGCTTCAGAAGGCCGTTGGCTATGCGGTTGCTCTCGTCATCCAGGTCACGGTACGTGATATCCCGGTCGTAAAAGCGGATGGCGATCCTGTCCTGACAGCGGCGACCCTGTGTTTCCACCATTTCCCTGATGTTCGCAAACGCTCGATTCATGTTCGGCTCCTTGCTGGTTTAAAGCCTTTTTTGCGGGCTCTTTCGAATGATGTCTGCGGGATGACTCCTTCTGCCGCCTTCTATGGAATCCGCCGCCCTGCGCCGCTTCCTCTGCCGGTGACCGGATCATGAGCTGCCTGTCAGATTCTTCAAGTTCTCCTCCTGGTTGTCTCGGCTTCTATGGAAAATCAATGAGAAATATTTTTGAGCGTTTGGAGTATAGGCCAAGGCTGTTTTGCGTGTCAAGGCTTCAAGGCATATTTTTTGAAAAAGTTTTGTGCCGTCCTCCAGTCCGGGGGCTTTAAAAACGACGCCGGCAGGGCGCGGGATCGCCGGACCGGGCGAAAAAGAATCTTTATTTTTTCCAAAGCGAAATGTATAATCCGGCCAAATGTTCAGGAGGATTCAACATGGAAAGCCAAATACCCAAAGCAATTCAACTTCAATATCAACCGGTGGCGATTTTTTGGTCGGATGAAAAGCCGGAAGGCGCGATGCAGTTTTCCGAGGGCAAGTGGGGTTGCGTGATGTGGCTCGCCGTTTCCGCGGCCAAGGGCAGACCCGCCGTGGCGGATCGAAAAACGTTCGGCTGTGTCGGCGGCGGGGTGGGGCTGGGCTTCGGCAATCAGTATGTGAATTTTCCCGGCGGTATGGAGGGATTCTGCCGTTTTCTGTCGTCGGGCAATGCCTTGCGTCCCGGCGGCCCGGAGCTGGCCGAAAAGATCAAACCGTTCATGACCAAAGAGAGTCATGAAAATTTTCTGCAGGGCGAGCGCTATATCAAAAATCCGGAGCTGGCGGAAAAATTTGTTGAGGCCCTGCCGATGACGGATGTGCCGGCTGCCTACGTGGTTTTCCAGCCCTTGTCTTCGGTCGATCCGGCAACGGAAAAACCGCAGACGATCCTGCTTTTCGTTAATCCCGACCAGCTTTCCGCGCTGACGGTGCTGGCCAATTACGCGCGCGGCGACAATGAAAATGTCATCATGCCGTATGCCGCCGGCTGTCAGAATATCGGCATTTACCCTTACCGGGAGGCCAGGTCGGACAGACCCCGCGCGGTGGTGGGGCTGACCGATCTTTCGGCCCGCGTCAATGTGCGCAAGCAGCTGCGTGACGGCAACTTCATGACCTTTGCCGCGCCTTTTGCCCTGTTCGAAGAGATGGAGCGCAATATTCCCGGTTCGTTTCTGGAGCGGCACACCTGGCAGGCCCTGCTTCCGAAGGAGCCGTGAAGGAATAATTTTGAAGTAGCTTCTTTCTTTGAAATAGAGTAATTGCACATTTGAAAACTCATTTTAACAGGATGAAAGGAGTCCCGTATGAATTATCTGCTGCAGCCGAAGAAGTATCAGTCCCTGATGTCCGATGTAGGATCAAAGGCCATCATGGACAAAACCATCGCCTTCTTTGAGAAGATGGGCAAAACGCGCATTACGGAAGATTACAACAAGAAAGTCTGGTATCGCGAATTTATTGATTTTATCGGCAAGGAGCAGATCTTTGCCAAACTTCTCACCCCCAGCCGGTACGGGGGGGGCGATCCTGACTGCCGCTGGGACACGGCCCGCAACAGCGAGTATAGTGAACTTCTGGCCTTTTATGGTCTGGGCTACTGGTACTGTTTCCAGGTCAGTATCCTGGGACTTGGCCCCATCTGGATGAGCCCCAATGAAAAAGCCAAGCAAAAAGCGGCCGACCTGCTCAAAAAAGGGGCGATCTTCGCCTTCGGCCTGTCCGAAAAGACGCACGGCGCGGATATTTATTCTACGGAAACCAGCCTGACGCCCAAACCGGACGGAACCTGGGTGGCCAACGGGGAAAAATACTACATCGGCAACGGCAACGAGGCGGAAATGGTTTCCACGCTGGGCAAGGTGAAGGACGGCACGGACGATTATACTTTTTTTGTCACCAATTACCGCCACAAGGCCTATGAGCTGAAGAAGAACGTCATTTCCCATCAGGAATATGTTTCCAACTTCGCGCTTCATGATTATCCCATTACCGAAGACGATATTCTGTCGCGCGGGCCGCACGCCTGGGATTCCGCGCTCAACACCGTGAATATCGGCAAGTTCAACATCGGCCCGGCTTCCCTCGGCGTCGCCGAACACTGCTTTTATGAATCCATCACCCATGCCGCAAACCGCGTTCTTTACGGCATTCCCGTGACCGCCATGCCGCATGTGAAGAAGAATTTCATGGATGCCTGGCTGCGGATTGTGGGCATGAAGCTCTACCAGCGCCGGGCCACCGACTATTTCCGCAACGCCAACGCGCAGGATCGTCGCTACCTGCTGTACAATCCCACCAGCAAGATGAAGGTGACGCTTCAGGCCGAGGACGTGATTAATCTTCTGTGGGAAGTCATTGCCGCCAAAGGGTTTGAAAAGGACACCTATTTTTCCATCGGCGCCAGCGACATCCGGGGGCCCTCCAAGCTGGAGGGGACGGTTCACGTCAACGTGCAGTTGATTCGTAAATTCATGAAAAATTATTTCTTTAGCCCCGCCGCATATCCGCCGGTTGCGCCCGATTTCTCGCTCAAGGATGACATGTTCCTGTTCAACCAGGGACCGACCAAAGGTCTGGGGTCCGTTCAGTTCCATGACTACAAACCGGTTTTCGAAGCGAATCAGCAGCTTCCCAATGTGGCCATCTTCATCAAACAGATTGAGCTGTTCAGGGAATTGCTGGAGAAAGCCGGTCCGGACAAGGTCCAGGATATGGATCCGTTGTTTTCCCTGCCGCTGGGAGAGATGTTCTCCATCGTGGTTTACGGCCAATTGATTCTGGAGCAGACCAAATTCGATCAGGTCGATCCCGATATCGTGAATCAGATTTTTGATTTCATGGTGCGGGATTTTGCCCGATTCGCCCTGCAAATCTACGGCATGCACAACACGAAAGACGAACAGCGAGCCTACTGCAAGGAAATCATGCTGATCAAGGCCCAGGGAGATGACGTCCAGTATGAACGGGTCTGGAAGGAATATGTTTATGTCCTGAACGGTGAATACGCGATGAACGAATAGGCGGGGATTTTCAGGATCAGCGCCGCGTTTTTAAAAAGAAAGGGAGAGAGGGATGCTTCTCTCCCTTTTCTTGTTCAACAGGATTTTCATGGAAGAAAGACATGATTTTGACTCGTTTTGATTTGTATGTTCTATGGGGGACAATTTATCGAAAAACCTTTTGACGTTATGATCTTACAAAAACATTGCCTGCCTGCCGAAGGTATGATAGCGTCCCTGCCGTATGCCGTTTCCTGTCACGGGCGGCGGGAGCTTGACATGAAGATACGGGTTTTGGGTTGCCACGGTTCGCAGTTGCCGAATCACAATACGACCAGTTTTCTGCTGGGGAAAAACATCCTGATCGATGCAGGCGCCATCACGCAGGTTCTCACGCTTCGCCAGCAGCTTCTCATTGATTACATTCTGGTCACGCACGCCCACCTGGACCATGTGCGCGACATCATGTTTCTCGCGGACAATCTCTGTTACGCGAAGCGAAAGACCCCCCTGAGAATTTGCAGCAGCCGGGGGATTCTTGAAAGCATCCACCGCCATCTTTTCAACAACGTTATCTGGCCTGATTTTTCCAGAATCCCCAGCGCTAAAAATCCCCTGGTCAAATTTGAGATTCTCTCTCCCGGCCGGCAAAAAACATTGGGCGATTGGCGGGTGCGGGCCATTCCTGTTCATCATACCGTGGAAACCATGGGGTTTTTGATGGAGTCGCAGGGGAAGGAGGCCCTTTTCCTCGGCGATACGGGGCCTACCGAAGACGTGTGGAAAGTTGCCGGGGCCGCAAAAGGCCTCCGGGCGATTTTTGTGGAAACGTCTCTGCCTGCCGGAATGCAAAGCCTTGCGGACAAAACGGGCCATCTCACGCCGCTGACGCTTGCGGCGGAGCTGAAGAAATTGAAGGGCGCCATACCCGATATTTACCTTTATCATATGAAGCCGAGGTATGCGGGAATCATCCACCGCGAAGTCGCTTCGATTCCGGAAAGAAAAATTCACGTCATCAAAGACGGTCAGGTCATTCATCTTTAATTTACCGGCAATTCCATGAATTCCTTGAATCCCGGCGCATATCTTTCCGGCCTGAATATCGACGTCATGCGTTTCGGCCTGGAGGCGATCACCGGGCTGCTGGAGCGGTTCGGCGCTCCCCAGAACGATTATTTCACCCTGCTGATCGGGGGCACCAACGGCAAAGGATCCACGGCCGCGATGACCGCTTCCATGCTCAGGGAGGCGGGCTTCAGGACCGGACTTTATACCTCTCCTCATCTGGTGGATGTCCGGGAGCGGATTGTGCTGGACGGCAAAAAAATTCCCGGGCGCGATCTGGGCCGTATTCTATCGGAAATTTCGGTCAAAGCCCCTGAGCCCGTCTCTTACTTTGAAGCGTTGACCGCGGCGGCGTTTATTTATTTTCAACGGGCGCGGGCGGATATTGCGGTGATGGAAGTCGGGCTTGGCGGCAGGCTCGATGCGACCAATGTCTGCCGTCCGCTGGCTTCGGTCATCACCAATATCGGACTCGAGCACACGGCTTATCTGGGCCGTACCCTGGCGGCGGTGGCCGGAGAAAAGGCCGGGATCATCAAACAGGGAGGAGTCTGCATTACCGGCGCCACGCAGAAGAGGGTGGCGGATCATCTGGCTTCCGTCTGCCGCCGGAAAAAAGCCCGGTTTTACCGTCTGGGGAAGGACTTTGAAGTGATCCGGCGAAGAGACGGGACGGTTGACTATTCCGGGATCAACCGGAAGATCAGCTCTCTTCGCATTGCGCTTTCCGGCGGGCATCAACTGGCCAATGCGGCGCTGGCGCTGGCCGCCCTGGAAGTTGCAGAAGAAAGCGGTTTGAAAATAAGGGATGCGGCAATCCGTGCCGGTTTGAGGAAAACACGCTGGGAGGCCCGCATGGAAATCCTTCACACCCGGCCGGTTTTCCTGCTGGACGGCGCGCATAATCCTTCCGGCGCCCGGGTTTTACGCCGTGCGCTGGAGGAAGATTTTTCCTTCCGGCGTTTGATTCTGATTTTTGCCGTCTTGTCGGATAAGGATTACCGGACCATGCTGCAAAAGATCGCGCCTCTGGCGTCCGTCGCGATTTTGCCGCCGCTTCCGACCGGGCGAGCCGTGCCCCCGGAGCAGCTCGCCGGTTTGATGAAAAAAATGGGCTTTCAAGCGGTTGTGGCGGGGACGGTTGATGAAGCGGTTTCTTTGGCGCTGGCGATGGCGGAAGAAGGGGATATGATCTGCGCTCTGGGCTCTCTGTATCTTGCGGGTGAGGTAAAACAGTCGTTTCATCAAATGAATTCTTGTGGTAAAGCCAGGCGCACTGAGAAAAGTGAAAAGCGATGAGTGAGAAGTGAAGAGGGTGTTTTTGTTGCTTGCATGTCATAAGACGGGATGATGAAGATTTTACCGGTTTTGCTGAAACGACATACGGTCATGATTCTGGGAGTGATTTTCGTCCTGGGGTTTGCCCGGAGCGGCGTTTGGGCCCAGGACGTGAAAGCGCCCGACGACGCGCCGGTGAAAATCGAGGCGGATACGCTGTCCTATGATCAGGAAAGGGACCTTTACGAAGCCGAGGGCAATGTAGTGATCACTTACGGCGACGGCGTCCTGACCGCCGCCAGCGCCTCCTATAACCGCAAAAACAATCTGGCAACCGCCCGGGGCAATGCCCTGCTCCGGATGGCCCAGGATTCGTTGCAGGGCGATAAAATCGTGGTCAACGTAGAAGATAAAACCGGCACGGCCTACAACTCCAAAGCCTTTTACGCGCGCAATCATTTTTACATCCGAGGCAGCAGAATCGAGAAAACGGGCGAGAACACTTATTTTATCGAAGAGCCGGTGGCTACGACCTGTGACGGAGACCGGCCGGACTGGGAAATTGCCGGACGTTCGATGAACGTGACGCTGGAAGGGTATGGATTGATGAAAGACGCCCGGTTGAGAGCGAGGCATTTGCCGATTTTCTATACGCCGCTCGTCGCTTTTCCCGCAAAGACCAAGCGACAGTCGGGATTTCTCTTCCCCTACCTCAGCCATTCGAAGGATAAAGACGGAATCGACATCGAGCTCCCCTTTTTCTGGGCGATTACCCCCCAGATGGATGCGACGTTCTTTTCGCGGTACATGGAAAAAAGAGGATTCAAAGAGGGTGTTGAGTTCCGGTATTTCGCCGGCAGCAAGTCTTTTGGGACCCTTTACGGCGATTTTATGGAGGACAACAGGCACGTCACGGAAACCGCCGCGGTCGGCAGCCAAAGCCGCGACTGGCAGGAGACGCACAGACGCTGGTCTTATTATTTGAATCATCAGACGAATTTTGATTCGCAGTTTTATGTGCGGACGGACTTGAGGCGGGTTTCCGATTCCTGGTATTTCAGGGATTTTAGCGCCCACAACTATTATCTGTCCAATTACTCCACGACGGAGCTGGACCCGTTTCGGAAAGTCCCTTTTCAGGGCAACGAGTCTCTGCCGTCCCTGGAATCGTCCGCCAGGGTATATAAAGGATGGAATAACTTCAGCCTGATGGCCCGCGTCAGTTTCACGGACGACTTTTCAGCCGTGAATAACGAGCGGACCCTGCAGCAGTATCCGGAAATCGTATTGACGGGCATCAAGCAGCGGTTTTTTTCAACCCCCCTGTATTACGAATTCGCGGGTAACTATGATTATTTTTACAGGGGCGAGGGACAGAAAGGGCATTATGTGGATATTGCGCCGACGATTTCCCTGCCTTTTAATATTTCCCGTTACGCGAAGATTACCCCTCAAATCACCGTGCGGGAGGTTTACTGGAACCGCGACGATGCGCAGGCCAATTCCGACGACAAAAGCGGCAACCGCAACGTGTATAATGCCGGCCTGAGCCTCAGCAGCCGGATTTCACGCGTGTTTGCGGTCAAAATTCAAAACTGGGACAAAATCAAACATGAAATCAAGCCTGAAATTTTCTATTCGTACATTCCCAGCGTGAACCAGGACAATCTTCCCGATTACATTCCCTGGGTGAACTCCTTCATGGCCAACTCCCTTTCTTCCAATATCGGCTATTCCAGTGTTTTAAAAGAACAAAATGCGGTGGCCTGGGCGCTGACCAACACGGTAACCGCAAGGACGCAGGACAAATCCGGGTCGCGCAGTTATATTGAATTGTTGCGTTTGAAGCTGTTTCAGGTTTACGACATCAACGAAGCCAAAAAAGACATGGCCGGTTCCACTGCGGAGCGGCGGCCGGTTTCGGATCTGGGGATCGAATTTGACCTGAAGCCGCATCCTTATGTTTCCTTTGCCGCGCGCAATAAATACAGTCCTTATGTCGGTTGGAAGGAGATGAATTACGATCTGGGGCTCAATGATTGGCGCGGAGACAATCTGACGGTAGGGTATCGCTATACGCTGGATTCTCTTGAGGAAATTAATATGGCCCTAAAACTCAACCTCACCCGGGGGTTCAGCGGGAATCTTATTTTGAGGCGGGATCAGTTTAATGACCGGACGGTGGAAAATACGGTCGGTCTGGCCTATTGGGCGCAGTGCTGGGGCGTGGGAGTGGACTACACCAAGACCTACGATGACGAAAGAATCATGCTGAAATTCTCTCTGGCGGGATTGGGCAGGTTTTAAACGCGACGACCGGTTGGTCAGGCGCGGCCATTTCCCTTGGGGGTTGGGAAGGGGGCAGTGCCGTGTTTCAGACTACGGCATAAGGAATTCAAACATTTTCCAAACATTTTCCTTGACAAAGAGCGTGGAATTGCATAGCTTCCACCTTTAAATTTTTAACCAGGTGACGGTTTATGACTAAAACATTTTCAGCAAAAGCAGGACAGGTCAAGCAGGATTGGTTCGTGGTTGACGCTTCCGGCAAGATATTGGGAAGGCTGGCCAGTGAAATCGCCCTGCGCCTTCGGGGCAAGCACAAAGCGATTTATACGCCGCATGTCGATACCGGCGATTTTATTGTAGTGGTCAATGCCGAGAAGATCGCGCTGACCGGCAAGAAGCTTACGGATAAGATTTACTATTCCTACTCCGGTTACCCGGGGGGGCTCAGAGAGACGGCGGCCGGGAAGATGCTTGCCGAGAAACCGGAAAATCTGATTCGAATGGCCGTGGCCGGGATGCTGCCGAAGAATCATCTTGGCAGAAAAATGCTAAAAAAACTGAAGGTTTACAGCGGAAATGCGCATCCGCATGAAGCCCAGTGTCCGCAAACCCTGACGGTTTGATGGTCCGGGCTGTTTCATGGATTAATTACTTTTGGGAGAGGTCATGACAGTACAACGTTTTTATGCAACCGGGAAAAGAAAGAGCGCCATTGCCCGCGTTTATATGAAATCGGGCAGCGGCAGCATTATGGTGAACAAAAGGAACTATGAAGAATATTTTACGCGTCCCAGCCTGAAAATGATCATTCGCCAGCCTCTGGAGATCACGGGGAAAAAGGACCAGTTCGACTTTTATGTCAATGTCAGCGGCGGAGGCGTGGCGGGTCAGGCCGGAGCGGTGAAGCACGGGATTTCCAAAGCGCTTCTGGAATGCGACGCCGAGTTGCGCCCCATTCTGAAAAAAGCGGGTTTTCTGACGCGAGACGCCCGCATCAAGGAGAGAAAGAAGTACGGCCAGCCGGGCGCCCGCAAAAGATTCCAATTCTCCAAACGTTAATTTTCCGGGGGGCCTTCAGGCTCCCCTTTTTTTTGGAGTTTTTTATGAAAACGAAAGCAGCGATATTCGGAGCCAGCGGCTACACGGGGCAGGAACTCATCCGGATTCTATCCGCACATCCGCAGGTGGAGCTGACGGCCGTCACTTCCCGGCGCTACGCCGGAATGAAGGTTTCGGACGTTTTTCCTTCCCTTTCCGGTTTGACTTTTCTCACATATGCCAACGCGGCGCCCCGGGAAATCGCAGAGCTTTGTGATGTCGTTTTTCTGGCGCTGCCGCACGGCGTGTCGATGGAGATCGCCCCCGTCTTCATCGAAGCGGGGAAGAAGGTAATCGATCTGTCCGCCGACTACCGCTTGCGGGACCGGGCAACCTATGAACAGTGGTATGCCAAACATTCCAGCGCCGGTCTTATCAAACAGGCGGTTTACGGGCTTCCGGAGCTTTACCGGGAAGCGGCTAAAACATCGCCGTTGATTGCCAATCCCGGCTGTTATCCGACCGGCATTATTCTGGGGCTTGCGCCCGCGCTTCAAAGCAAGCTTCTGGACGTCTCCACGATTATCGCCGATTCGGCTTCCGGCGTAAGCGGAGCGGGAAGGGATCCGGTGGTCGGATCGCTTTTCTGCGAAGTGGACGGCGGATTTAAAGCCTATAAGGTCGGGAAACACCGGCACACGCCGGAAATCGAGCAGGAGCTCCATCAACTGGCCGGGGAAAAATTCTTCATTTCCTTCACGCCGCATCTGCTGCCGGTCAAGCGGGGCATTTTGAGCACGATGTACGCGACGCTGAAAAAAAAGACGACGGAGGCTAAGCTGCGGGATCTGTATGCGTCCTTCTACGCCGGTGAAAAATTCGTCCGGATTTGTCCCGCGGGCGTCTATCCCAACATTTCCTCCGTTTGCGGATCCAATTTCTGCGACATCGGTTTGACCGTTGATTTGCGGACGGGCCGGGTGATTATTATTTCCGCCATCGACAATCTCATCAAGGGCGCCGCCGGCCAGGCCGTGCAGAATATGAATCTGGTCTGCGGACTGCCCGAAGACAGCGGTCTCGGGACGCCCCCGCTGTATCCCTGACGAAGGTAAGAAAATGGCCCAGAAAATCTATAATACGAAGACAAGAAAAAAGGAAATCTTTCAACCGGTTCGGGAAGGCGCGGTCGGAATGTACGTTTGCGGCATTACGGCGTATGATGTCTGCCACATCGGCCACGCCCGCGCGGCGGTTGTGTTTGATGTCGTCTTCCGCCATCTGAAAGCGCGCGGCTACGACGTGAGGTATGTGAAAAATTTCACCGACATTGACGATAAAATCATTGATCGGGCGAATCGGGAAGGCGTCGGCATTGCCGAGATCGCCGAGCGCTATATTGCGCTGCACGATGAAGATATGGCCTCCCTCAACGTCCTGACGCCGACGGTCACGCCGAGAGCCACGGGGCACATGGAGGATATGATCGATCTGATCCGGGCTCTCGAGGAAAAAGGAATTGCCTACGCGGTGGACGGAGACGTGTTTTTTGCGGTTGCCAAATTTCCCGCCTACGGCGGATTGTCCGGACGAAACCCGGATGAAATGATGGCCGGCGCCCGCGTGGACGTCAACGACAAGAAAAAAAACCCGCTGGATTTCGTGCTCTGGAAGAAAAGCAAGGAAGGCGAGCCTTCCTGGGACAGTCCGTGGGGAATGGGCAGACCGGGATGGCATATCGAATGTTCGGCGATGAGCCGCCGATATCTGGGCGAGCCCTTTGACATTCACGGCGGCGGCGAAGACCTGATTTTCCCGCATCACGAAAATGAAATCGCCCAATCCCAGGCGGCGACCGGAAAGCCTCCGGTCCGTTACTGGATGCACAACGGTTTCGTGAAAATCAACGCGGAAAAAATGTCCAAATCCCTGGGAAACATCTTCCCGATCCGGGAGATCGTCCGGCAATTCCATCCGGAAGTTCTGCGTCTGTTCATGCTGCAGAGCCATTACCGAAGTCCGGTGGATTATTCGGACGTCTCTTTACGGGAAGCCCGGACCGCGCTGATCCGCTGTTATACCGCCCTTCGTTTGATGAAGGATGCGCAGGCGGCGGATGTTCATCTGGGCGGGGTCAAAACCGACTCCGACGGCGGGAAATACGCTGCCAGATTGAGAGCCTCCGTGGAAAAATTCGACTTGGCCCTGGACGACGATTTTAACACGGCGCAGGCGCTGGGTTTTGTGTTTGACGCCGCCCGGCTCGTCAACCAGGTCATGACGGTGGAAAAAAAGATGCCTCCAGCCGACAAACAGGCCATCCTGGAGACCGCCCGGGAGGCCTTCCGTCATTTTGGCGATGCGCTGGGTGTGTTTCAGTCCGACCCGGATCTCTTTTTCTCGAAGGACCGCGACATCGAAGCCGAAAAACGCGGAATGGATATTCATCGGGTAGAGGCGCTGATTGCCGAGCGGCAAAAAGCCCGCGACGCTAAAGATTGGGGCCGCGCAGATGAAATTCGCCGGGAGCTGGCTTTGCAGAGCATTGCCTTGAAGGATGAAGCGGGCCGGACCACCTGGATCATCGATTAGAAGCCCGGCCGGCCGATTCGCTTTTGCGCGGTTTCTGAAGATTCTCCGTTATTTTCTTTTACGGCTTGCCGAAATAGATGGAAAAGAAAAAAAAGATTGGTATATACTTGAAGCTATAGAAGTCATTCTCTTGGCGTGTGGTAAAATCATCGACGGGCAGTGAGGCAGAGCATGAAAAATATTTCCGGTAAGTGGCCAATATTGGCCGTAATCCTCTTCGGGCTTTTCGTCGTTTTCGGGCCGTATTCCGACAGCAAGGTTTCCGCGCGGGACAAAAATATTTACAAGGAGATTAAAACCTTCAATGAAGTCCTGGATATGGTGCAGAAAAACTACGTGGAAGAAATCGATTCTTCGGTTCTGATTCAGGGCGCGATCAACGGCATGATCAAGTCTCTCGATCCGCACAGCTCGTTTATGACGCCTGAGCTTTACAAGGAGCTGGAAGTGGAAACGCAGGGGCGTTTCGGCGGAATCGGCATTGAAATTACCATCCTGAAGGACGTGCTGACGGTAGTGTCCCCCATCGAGGACACACCGGCGTTCAAGGCGGGCGTGAAACCCGGCGATTCGATCGTCAAGATTGACGGTAAATCCACAAAAGACATTACGATTATGGAGGCCGTGAAGAAGCTGCGCGGTCCGAAAGACACCAAGGTGACCATAACGATTCTGCGGGAGAATATGGCCCAGCCGAGGGACATCACGCTGACCCGCGCCGTGATTCAGGTAAAAAGCGTCAGGGCAAAGGCTTTTGATGACCATATCGGCTACATTCGGATTGCCTCCTTCCATGAACGAACCGCCGATGACCTGCGCAAAGCGCTTACCGACGTGGCCGAAAAAACCAAGCCCATGAAGGGCCTGGTGCTGGATCTGCGCAACGATCCGGGCGGACTGCTGACCCAGGCCATAGAAGTGTCCGACATGTTTCTGAAGTCGGGCGTGATTGTGTCCACCCGCGGCCGGACGAAAAAGATGGAAACCAAAGCCACGGCGCGCGACAGCGGCGACAAGGAAGTCAACGCGCCCATTGTCGTCCTGGTGAATGAAGGCACGGCCAGCGCGGCGGAGATTGTGGCGGGCGCCCTGCAGGACAACGGCCGGGCGCTGATTGTGGGGACGCAAACCTTCGGAAAAGCGTCCGTGCAGACCGTGATTCCCCTGGAGGACGGCTCCGCCTTGAAATTGACGACGGCCCGATACTATACGCCCAATGGCCGGTCCATTCAGGCCGAAGGCATCAAGCCGGACATTATCGTCAAGCCGGTGCGGCCCTCGGAGGAACCGGAGTCTCTCATGGGGGAAAGGCTTCGGGAAAAGGATCTCAAGGGGCACATCAAGCCGGCCAAAGAAGAGGGGGCGCATCCCGATGAAAATAAAAACGGAGATTCCAGGGAAACGACGGATCTGGTGAAGGATAATCAGCTCAAGGCGGCGATTGATATTTTAAAAAGCTGGGATATCATGAAGAAAAATCTGGCCAAATAAGGTCGCTGGTTCCGGGAGTCCAATACTGACGGCCATGAAAAAGAAAAAGATCCAGAAGACGACAACCGTCCTGATTACGCTGATCGTCCTTGCCGTTGCCGCCATTGCCGCCATTGTCCTGTGGGATCGTGAAGAGACGACGGGCGTCAAACCGCCGCATTTTTCGAAAGAACAGGCGGAGGGGTTGCGGGAGGCGGCGAAGGCGCAGCGCCACAAAACGGAAGACGGCGCGCAGCTTGCCAGGATCGCGCCGCCCCGATCGGCGGCAAGGCAGGTGGCGATTGTCATCGACGACATCGGCTATGACATGAAGCCGGTGCGCGAACTGCTGGCCATCAATGAGAATATCACGTTTGCCGTTCTGCCGCTCCTTGCCCATTCGCGCGAGGCGGCGGAAACGCTTCACCGGGCCCATCGTGAAATCCTTCTCCATTTGCCCATGGAGCCTCTTTCGTATCCGAAGGAAAAACCGGGCCGCGGCGCTCTTTTTACGGATATGAACGATGAAGAGATCCTCTTTCAGCTTCAGAGAAACGTGGACTCCGTGCCGTATGCCTCCGGCGTCAACAACCATATGGGGTCCAAATTCATGGCGGACGAGGAAAAGCTGACGCTGGTTTTTCGCGAGCTTAAAAAGAAAAATTTGTTTTTTATCGATTCCCGGACCACCCGGGATTCAAAGACGGAAGCGGCGGCGCACAAAGCCCGTCTGACGGTGATGTCCAGAAAAATCTTTCTGGACAATGAACGCGACACTTCCAAAATTTATCAGATTCTTATGGAGGCCGCCCGATCATCGGACGGAAATTCACCGCTCATCGTGATCGGTCATCCCTATCCTGAAACCATTCAGGCCGTCCGGGAGGCCGGCAAGGTGTGCCGGGAACAGGGAATCATGATTGTTCCGGTATCGGCATTGCTTGGAAAGCAAGGGGCCTCCTGAAAAACGGTGTTCCCGAAAACCGGAAGCGAAGGCAAGCGTCTCCTATGCAAAAAAAGCACGTTTTTTTCCTGATCTGCGGATTTCTTTTTGCCGCGATTCTTGCCGGCTGCGCTTCTTTTCCCGCAAGCCGGCCGCCGGCGGATGCCCCGGTTCCGGATCCGTATTCCAAAGAGGCCGCCTGCCACTATTCGCTGGCCGTGCTGTCAAGGCTGGACGGAAATCTGGACGAAGCGATCGATCAAATGAAACGCGCGCTTTCCTTTTCTCCCGATTCGTCTTATTTGACCACCGAGCTGGTTTCGCTCTACGTCGAAAACAATGATGTCGATCCGGCCCTGTCTCTCGGAGAGTCCGCCCTCGCGAAAGATCCAGGCAATATCGAACTCCGGTCCATTCTGGGCGGCCTGTATTTCAATCTGCGCGAATATGACAAAGCCGTCCGGGCGTATCAGACCGTCACGGAAATGGATCCGGAAAATGCGGTCGCCTATCTTTATCTGGCGACGATTTACAGCCAGGAGAAGAAATATGACCAGGCCGAGAAGGCTTATCAAAAATTGCTTGCGCTGGATCCCGATCATATCATCGGGATGTTTTATTACGCAAAAACACTGACGCAGATGAATCGGACGGAGGATGCGGAAAAGCTCTATCGGAAGATTATTGCGCAGCGACCGTCCTTTGAAGCGGCCTGGACGGGCCTTGCCGCTCTTTATGAAAATCAAAACAAGCATGAAGAAGCCATTGTCGTTTACCGGCGCTATCTGGAGATGAATCCCGCCCGGATCGGCATTCGTGTGAAGATCGCGGAGCTGCTGATGAAAACCGACCGGGAGGAAGCGGCGGAAAAAGAACTGCGGGAGGTGCTGAAAATCAGTCCCGAAAACCGGGAAGTGCAAATGGCCCTGGGGCTTTTATATTACGATATCCGCCGGTATGACCAGGCGGCCGCTCAGTTCTCGCTGCTTTTGGAGACAACACCCGCCGATGACAAACTGCGGTATCTTCTGGCCAGTGTCCTGGAGCAAAAAGGCGATCTGCAAAAAGCGCTGACCGAATATCAGAAGATCTCCCCGAAGTTTGAATTATATGCCAATGCCCAGATTCAGGCGGCCAAACTGATCAAGCAGGACGGAGATTTCACGGGCGCGATCGCGGTGGTCCGCCGGGCCATCGTCCAAAGAAAAGATCAGGCCATATTATATCTGTATTTATCCTCGCTGTATGAAGAGCAAAAAGACATGGCCGCGGCCGAAAAGACGGTTCGGGAAGGCACCGGACTTTTCCCCGGCAACACGGACCTGCATTATCTTCTGGGGGCGCTCCTGGAAAAAACGGGCCGTTTCGAGGAAAGCATTCAATCCATGAAACAGGTGCTGGCGCTTGATCCGCAAAATGCGGACGCCCTCAACTTTATCGGGTACAGCTATGCCGACCGCGGGATGCGCCTGGACGAAGCCGAACAAATGATTGTTCAGGCGCTGAAGATCAAACCGGACAACGGCTATATTCTGGACTCGCTGGGCTGGGTGTATTTCAAAAAAAACGACTACGAAAGCGCCCTGAAATACCTGAAGAAAGCCCTGGGGTTCCTGCCGGAAGATCCCAGCGTCATGGAGCACCTGGGAGACACGTATCTCAAAATCGGCCGTCGGGAAGAGGCGCTGGAATGGTATCGAAAGGCCATCAAAGTGGATCCTGGCAACAGCCGCCTGAAGGACAAGATAGACCTTCTGAAACCTTGATGAGCGCTGCTTTCCGCATCAAATACATTCGGGATGTTTTGCATGTTTTACGACTTTGCTTCCGGCAAAAGGATGACGGGCATTTTGCTCCTGTCGCTTCTGGCTTGCGGATGCGCCGGCGGGGCCGTTACGGAATCCGGACGCCATCCGGATCCCGCGGCGATGCTCCGCCCTGCCCTTCGCGAAACGCACAGGATCGTCGCTACGGCGCGGATGGATCTGTCCACGGTTCAGGGGCATTATCCCCTCCGGGCTGCTCTGATTCTACAGAGGCCCTCCTATCTTCGCCTGGAAATGCTGCCGGTCATCGGCACGCCCGATTTTTTCCTGAGCGCGACGCCCCGGGAGATGAGAATATGGATCCCGTCGCAGGGTGAATTTTATGTCGGGCAGCCCTCCGCTGAAAATATGTCCCGCTTTTTACCCTGGACATTGAATCTTGAAGACCTGGTCATGATTCTTTCCGGCTCCTTTCCACCGCTCGACGGGGCCCATTGGTCTTACGGGGATTCCGCGGAAGGCGGGGCCCTGCGCGTGGATATGAAAACGGTTTCGGGACCTTCGCAAACGATCTGGATGGAGAACAGCGGAAGATTGACAAGGTTTGTCCGGTATGGTTCGGACGGAAGGGAAGTGTATTCGGTGCGGTATGAGGATTATACGCCGGGGCTCTTCCTGGCCCGAAAGATCCTCATTCAACGGGCGGACAACACCCTGTCCGCCTTCGTGGAATATTCCGATGTGAACATTGAAGAAACGGCCGATTTTTCGGTGTTTGCGCTGCCGGCCCCGGACGGAGCGAAGATCCTTCGTTTGGATTGAAACTGCAGCGGCGGATCAAGCGGGCCGGATAGAAGACAAAGCAAGATTTTTTCTATTTGATTTCCTGAAGTTTGGAGCGCGCAATCCTCGCCTGGCTTGTGTTGGGATAGTCCCTGATGACCTGTTGCAAAAGAAGTTTGGCGCTGACCTTGTCGCCCAGGTTTTGAAAGCAGAGGCCCTGCTTTAAAAGCGCGTAGGGTACTTTGTTGCTGCTGGGGAATTTTTTGGTTACTTTTTCATATTCCAGAATGGCTTTTTCGTAGTTTTTTTCAAAAAAATAGCACTCGCCAATCCAGAACTGAGCGTTGTCGGAATATTCGCCGGTCGGGTAGGCCGTCAGGAAGTCCTGAAAAGCCTCCCTGGCCTTCGTGTAATGGCCGTTCTTAAAAGTCTGGTAGGCTGCCGCATAGACCGCGGCTTTGCCCTGCTTTCCCTGGTCTTTGCCTGAAGCGGCGCTGTCGGCTGCGCCTGCCGCGTCTTTTTTGCCGATTTCCAGAAAGTTTTCAATGAAATTGATCTTCACCAGCAGGTGGTCGATCTTTTCCTGCATTTCCGCGTCTTTTTTGGGATCCCGGCTGGTTTCCTTCTTCAGGGTCTCAACCTGGCCGCGCAGTTGCTGCACCTGGTCGCGCAGGTCCGAGAAATTGGCGTTGGTGTTGGCGTTTGTCTTGCGCAGAGAGGACAGGTCTTCGGCGTTTTTCGCCTGCGCTTTTTGCAGGGCGGATACCCGGTCATCCAACCGGGTGTCCGCCGCGGCGAATTTTGCTTCCATCTGCTGGTTCAGCTCCGTGCGCAGTTCCTTTAAATCAGAGGAGGTCGCGCACGCGGCAAGGGAGAAGGCCATCGCCGGCAGTATAAGATGCCAAAAGCGTTTCAAAAATGTCTCCTGTGGCAGCCCCTGGCTATTTTAAAAGAAACTGCGCCCGTCTGTTCTGCGCCCAGGCTTCTTCGGTGCTGCGGTTGTCCAGCGGACGCTCCTTGCCGTAGCTGATGGTTTCAATCCGGGAAGCGTCAATGCCGAGGTTGACCAGGTACTGCTTGGCTTCCTGCGCGCGTCTTTCTCCCAGGGCCATGTTATATTCGGCCGTTCCTCTTTCATCGCAGTGCCCCTCCACGACGATCTTCGCGGAGCTGTTTTTGGTGAAGATTTCAGCGTTGGCTTTCAGGATTTCGCGCGCGTCGGGGCGAATGGCGGATTTGTCGTAGTCGAAGTAAATATTCTGCAGGCTCAGTTCCACCAGCGCTTCCGCGTTCTTCTTGGCCCAGGCCGCGCGGGCGGCTTCTCTTCTGGCGGCTTCATCTTTGGCGGCCTGTTCTTTCAGGGCGGCTTCCCTGTCCGCGGCTTCTTTCGCTTTCCTGGCGGCTTCATCATCGGCCGTTACGGCTGCCGGAGCCGCTTCCTGAGCGGCCGCCACCTTCTGTTCCTGAATCGCTTCATCCTTGACCACAGCCTTTTTTTCCGCACAACCGCTGAATATGGTTAAACTGAAAGCAAGAATCAGAAATAATCCGATGACCGTCAAATGTTTCTTCATGATGTTCTCCTTTCGTTATTTTGTAATGTCTTTTGGATTCGCCGGGATTAAAACATAACTTGCCGTCTCACGTCAATAAAAATTATGGAAAATTACTTTTGTTCGGATCTGGGGGACCATGCCGGCATGACCAGGAAGTCCCCGCTTTCCTTCAGAATACGGAAGTTCATTCCATTCGCGTTCATGATGCAAATCCGGCTTCTGGCGTTTTGCCGGGAATGGAATACAATCTGCCTGCCGGAAGGAGACCAGGAAGGATATTCGTTGTCCGCGTCATCAAAGGTCAGCTGAATCAGATTGTTGCCTTCATCATCCACGGAGAAAATCTGATACTTCCTGTTGATCAGTCCTTCATAGGCGATTCTTCCTCCGCGGGGAGACCAGGAGGGAGAGGTGTTGTAGTTGCCTTCGAAGGTGATCCGTTTCACGTTGTTTCCGTCCGCTTCCATGACGAAGATTTGCGGTGAGCCGGAGCGGTTGGATACAAAAGCGATTTTCCTTCCGTCCGGCGACCAGGCGGGAGAAACATCAATGGAAAAACTGTGCGTCAGCTGCCGGAGGTTCATCGTTTCAATGTCCAGGACGTAAATTTCTTCATTGCCGTCCTTGCTCAGCGTCAGCAATATTTTTTTGCTGTCCGGCGAGAAGGAACCGCACAGATTGAGGCCTGAAAAAGAAGCAAGAATTTTTTCCTTTCCGGTTTTCAGGTGGCGCAGAAAAACCATGGGCCGGCCGTTCTTATACGAGGTATAGGCAAAATACCGGCCATCCGGCGACCAGCGGGGCGCCGCGACAATGCTGTGGTCGTTCGTCAGATTTTTCACATCGGAGGCGTCATAGTTCATGGTGAAAATGTCGGAGCTTGACTTTTTTTTGATCACAAAGGCGATTTTGGTGTGAAAATCCCCCGGATCACCGGTCAAGGCCAGAAGGATGTCCGAGGCGATGGAGAGCGCTACGGACTGCAAATCGTCGGTTATGCCTGAATATTTCTTTTCGAAAAGCATCTGACCGCGCGTGACGTCATACAGCCGGCTTTCCGCGAACACGTCCTTTCCCCTGACCGTCAGGTTGCCCCGCAGCAAAAAATCGGCGCCGATGACCGACCAGTCGGAAAAGCGAATGATTTCCGGCGATCCCGGCTCAACGCCTTCCAGAAAGCTTTTTTTATCCAGGACGCGAAAGATTCCCGTCAGGTCGAGATAGCGCCGGACGCTGTCGGAAAGATCGACAGATTCTTTCGAAGGGTCGCCTGTTTTGATCTGGAAATCGCAAATGGCAACGGGAAATTGCTGAAATCCAGGCGCGTCGATGTCGATATAAACCTTGTCCGCTGCCGCGCCGGCGGCGTTGAAAATCCATGCCAAAACAAGAAGCGTTCCTACGGCCAGGCGATATTTTCTATCCATGAACAGGGTCCTTTACGACGGATGCGTCAGCGCAGTTCCGCGGAATGGAAACGAATGCCGATTTCAACCGTGCGGCCGGATGTCCATCCCCCAAGCGGCGGGAAGGGGGTTGATTTTTTAACCGCACGGAGAGCGGATTCATCAAAGTAGCTGTTGCCCGAGCGTTTTTCAAAGCCGATATGCTCCACCGCGCCGCTTTTTGCAATTCGCACTTCAATCACGGCTTCCACGTTGTTTTTGGGCATCAGAGCGGCGGGAAGCGACCAGTTTCTTTTTACTTTGGACCAGACATGACGGCTGTATTCGTTCAGTTGTGATGAATTGGCCGCAGCGGCTATGGGGGAGGTTGAAGCCGCCGGTGAATCTTTGCTTTGCCCTGCGGCCGTTTCCTTCTGCTCTAGAGCGCGAATCGCTTTTTCTATGTCCGGTTTGCCGCTGTCGTCTTTTTTCATGACGAACGAAGACGGCGAGGCTCCGATGTCGCGCTTGAGAATGACGGGGCCGGTCGAAGCCCCTGATTGAAGAAGATCCTTTGGCTTCGGGACATCCTCTTTACTGGATTCAAGGACGTCGGGTCCGACCAGCGCCACGGAATAAGGCGCTCCGAAAGTCAGCTGCTTTGACGAGCCGGGCACGGTTGCGAAAACGGCGGCGATGACCATCAGGTGCAGAAACAGAGAGGCCAGAAACATATTGCCGGCGCCGCTGTTTTTGCCGAAAACCCTTTTGCCGGTCATCCGGGACATCATTTTGAATCCCCGGGAGGCTCGGTGATCATACCGAGTTTATCGACGCCGGCTTTGCGTATTTCAGACATGACTTCCACCACGAAGCCGTAAGGAACGTTTTTGTCGGCGCGCAGAAAGACTTCCCGGTCAACGCGCCCGGCAAAAATGGCCGCCAGCTTTGCGTTCAGATCCTGAACCGGCAGCCTGGTTTTGTTGAGGAAAATTTCCCGGTTCTCATTGATGCTCAGGATCAGCTTTTCTTCGGCAAGGTCGATGCTTTTTGATTTAACGCGGGGCAGATTGACATCAATGCCCATGGAAAGCATCGGCGCGGTTACCATGAAAATGATCAGCAGCACCAGCATCACGTCAACGAGCGGCGTGACGTTGATTTCCGCCATGGATTTCTTTTCAGATTCTCTTCTGCGCGCCTGCCGCATTCTGTTTCACCCGATATCGTTTATTTACGGATCAGATAACGTTCGACAATGTTTAGAAATTCATCCGCGAAATTATCCATTTCCTGGACCATCGTTCTGGATTTGTTCAGAAAGTAGTTGTAGAAAATAACAGCGGGAATGGCCGCGGCCAGTCCTGCAGCCGTTGCGATCAGAGCTTCCGAGATGCCGGGGGCGACAACGGCCAGCGTTGCCGAACCTCTCGCGCCGATGGATTTGAAGGTTTCCATGATTCCCCAGACGGTTCCGAACAATCCGATGAAGGGGCTGGCCGAACCGGTTGTGGCCAGAAATCCCAGCGCGGACTCCAACTTGGTCATTTCGGTGCTGGAGGCGCGGTTGAGGGCGCGCTCCACATTGTCCAAAGAGGACAGGCTGATTTCCTCGGGCCGCGCCGAATCCCGGGAGAGCCGGTTCGCTTTGGTCATTTCCGCGTAGCCGGCGCGGAAAACTTCAGCCGTGGTGGAGAAGGGATACTTCCTGGAGGTCGGAAGAAGATCGGAAAGTTTCGTGCTCTTCTGATAATCGGAATCGAAGGCCTCATTTTCCTGACGGATTCTGCGATAGGTTCGGAATTTTATGAAAATAATCGTCCAGGAAATGATGGAGAAAACCAGCAGGATCAGCAACACAAATTTAACCATCAACCCTGCGTCTAGAATCATGCCCAGCAGAGAACCGTGAAAATTACTTTCCATGTCTAAATCTCCAGAATCATTTGCTATCTTGCCTCATCGATTTGTCTGTGTTTGCAGGGTAACCTAAAGGAAAAAAAAAGGCTTGTCAATATATCTTTTTCCTGCGGCTAAAGTGTTTCGGGGGAAAAGGCGATGACATCATCAATCGTTGCCGTATCGGCCAGAATCATGATCATCCGGTCCAGACCCAGCGCGATGCCGGCGCAGGGCGGCAGGTTTTCCAGAGACGCAAGAAACGGCTCCGGCATGGCGTAGTGGACCTGATGCCTGGCCGCCTGCGCCTTCAGGGCTTCTTCAAAGCGCCGTCTCTGCTCCCGGGCGTCGGTCAATTCCGAAAAGCCGTTGGCGATTTCCATGCCGCCGATGTAAAGCTCAAACCGCTCCGCGACGGCCGGATCATCTTTTTTGATTTTGGCCAGGGAGGCCATTTGCGCCGGATAATCAAAAAGAAACGTTGGAAGGTCATTGCCGAGGTTCGGTTCGACATGCTCGACCAATACCTCGTCAAAGCGGTCGCCGGCCAGCGCGTTCGGCAGGCTGACGGGCGCATATCGGGAAAAAGCATCCGCCACGGTGATTCTTTCCCATGGCGGCGAAAGGCGGATAGTTTTATTCTGCCAGACGATCTTTCCGGAACGGCCCATCTGCCGGCAGGCGGAAATGAGAAGATCTTCGCACTGGTCCATGAGTTTCCGGTAGTCGCAGTGCAGAGCGTACCACTCGAGCATCGAAAACTCCGGCAGGTGCCGGTTGCCTCTTTCTCCGGCCCGGAAGCATTTGCAAAACTGGAAGATTCGGGGGTAACCGGCGGCCAGAAGTCTTTTCATGCAAATCTCGGGGGAGGTCTGCAAAAACCAGTTTCCGGAAGGAAGGGGTTCAATATGCTCTTCCGGCGCGGGCGCGGGGATGCGCAGGGGGGTTTCGACTTCCAGAAAACCTTGTTGAATAAAGAAGCGGCGAAGATGTTCGGTAAATCCGGCGCGCAGTTGCAGAGCCTGCGCCTTGCGCGCCAGATAGAAACAATCGTCCTTTGGGAGTGTGCTCATGGTTATGCAGCTTTTCAAAATGTTTCAGAGGCAAGGCGCGTGAAGCATGAGGAGGGATGCGTATTTTTGTATGCGTTGCAACGACGAAAGCTGAAACGCAACGCAGCATATGAGCATTTTGGAAAGTTGCTTGCGCTAGCCTTTGACCCGCGTCAGATATTCTCCCGTTCGCGTGTCGATGCGGATTTTTTCGCCTTCGCTGATGAACGTCGGCACCAGAATGGTGTATCCGGTCTGCACCTTGACGGGTTTGGTCGCGCCGGACACCGTATCTCCCTTGGCCCACGGTTCGGCTTCGGTCACGACCAGTTCGACAAAATTGGGCAGGCTGATGCCGATGGGACGGTCTTCAAAGAGAAGGATTTCCGCTTCAATGTTGTCGAGCAGGAAGTTTACGGCGTCCCCGACCTGTTCCTGGGTCAGATAGACCTGCTCGAAGGTTTCATTGTCCATGAAGCAGAATTTGTCCCCTTCCTTGTACAGGTATTGCATTTTCTTTTCGCGCAGGTCGGCGGGCTCGAAAACATCGACGGAGCGGAAGGTCCGTTCAAACTGGCTTCCGGTGAGCATGTTTTTTAATTTGCAGCGGTAAAGCGCCTGTCCTTTCCCTGGTTTGACAAAGTTAAACTCGGTGATCACGTAGGGATCGTTGTCGATTTTCAGGCGCAGTCCTTTTCTCAAATCACTGGCGGTGTACATAAAAAGTCTTTCTCCTTCGTTGGCGGCTCTGAAGCGATATCCTCGCGCTCTTCCTAATCCAATTATTCAAAATTGTCAAAAAAATCTTGATGTTTTCGCAAGGCATTTTGGATGGGCCGCGACAGGGGCCAAAGGGGGACTTTCCCCTCCCGCCCGGGCAGATCGGCCACGTATTGCGGAAGCGCCAGACCCGAGCAGCTTCGATGAAGCTTTTCCATGAGATTCAGGCCCTTCCTGGCGTCCGTGCGGAAATGATTGCAGCCCCGCGCGGGTTCGCAGTGGAAAAGATAATAAGGGCGAACCGATATTTTCTGCAATCCGTTCAGCAGACTTTGCATAACCTTCGGCGAGTCGTTGACGCCCTGGAGCAGAACCGACTGGTTGGAAACCGGAATTCCCGCTTCCTGGATCATGTTGCACGCCCGCTGGGCGTCTTTGGTGATTTCCGCAGGATGATTGAACTGGGTATTGAACCATAACGGCCGGTGCCGCTTCAGAATCCGGCAGAGATTTCCCGTGATTCTCATCGGCAGGACCACGGGGGCGCGGCTGCCGATGCGCAGCACTTCGATGTGCGGTATGGACGCAAACGATGACAGGATCCATTCCAGGGAGGCATCGTCAAACATCAGCGGGTCCCCTCCGGAGAGGATGACTTCACGAATCTGCGGCGATTCCGATACAAAGCGGACCATTGGCGCCAGGCGGTTTTTTAAGGGACCGGCTTCAGGGACGCTCCAGAAACGTTTGCGGTTGCAATGCCGGCAGTAGGTGGCGCAACGGTGTGTGACGATGGCCAGCACGCGGTCCGGATAGCGCTGAATCAGGTTCGGCGCAGGCATGGAGCGGTCTTCGCCGAGCGGGTCGTCCCTAAGGCCCGCGGAGAAGGACAGCTCTCTGAGATCCGGCACGCATTGGAGAGACAGGGGGTCATTTTCATGGTCCGGTTCCAGGAGAGACAGGTAGTAGGGAGTAATGGCCATGGGATAGCGGGACATTACGCGTTCCAGCGGTTTCCCGTCGCGCGGCGGCGTTTCCAGAATCCGGGTCAAGGCGATCAGAGATGTTGCGCGATGGCGCAACTGCCAGCGCCAATCCCGCCAGTTGCGGGAAGTTCCATCGGGAAACCGGGAAGCAAAATTTTTTCGCATGATTTTCACTCTTTACGGCGGTTGCGTATCACAATTTTTCTCCGCTGCAAAGAGATTCCCTGCGCTTTTCGAATCAAAAAAAAGGGGATATTCTCCGGCGGCCGTGGTATGCTGAAAAAAATGAGACAGGGGGAATTTCCCGTTGGTTTCCCTTCAGCAGCGTAAAGAACGAACGGCGATGCTTTCGGTCGCCTCCAATGCCGTCCTGGTGATCTTCAAAGCCGCGGTCGGCGTTCTGATTGGCTCCGTTGCTATTTTATCCGAGGCGATTCATTCCGGGATGGATCTGCTGGCGGCGGCCATCGCCCTTTTTTCCGTCAAGACCTCGCATCTTCCGGCCGACGATTTCCATCCCTTCGGCCACGGCAAAGTCGAAAGCATTTCCGGTTTCATCGAGGCCGCTTTGATTTTTATTGCGGCGTTCTGGATCATTTTTGAATCCGTCCGCAAGCTGATGTCCGCGCAGGTCGTGGAATCGCCCGGCTGGGGCGTTGCGGTGATGTTCTTGTCCGCCGTTGTCAATTATTTTGTCTCCCGGCAGCTTTTCGCGGTGGGCAAAGAAGCGGATTCCCTGGCCCTGCAGGCGGATGCCTGGCATTTGCGGACCGATGTTTATACGTCGGCGGGCGTAATGGTCAGCCTGGCCGTCATCTGGATCAGCCATTTCTTTTTTGCGGATCCGCGCATTCACTGGCTTGATCCGGTCGCGGCCATCTTTGTCGCCGCGCTGATTTTGAAGGCGGCATACCATTTGAGCGTCAGGGCAGTCGGCGATCTGATGGACGTCAAATTGCCTCCGGACGAAGAGGCTTGGATCCGCGGTGCGATTGCCGGCCGCCAACCGGAGATTCACGGTTATCATCAGTTGAAGACGCGCAAGGCCGGCCATTTTCGTTTTATTGAATTTCACATCAAGGTGGATCCTCAAATGACGGTGGAGGCATCCCACGGGATTGCGCGGGAGTTGAAGCATGCCATGACGGTTCAATATCCCGCCGCAACGGTGACGATCCATGTCGAGCCATGCGACGGGAATTGTTCGGAAATTTGCACGGGTGGATGCCTGCTGCCTGAAGCCAGGCGACTGCAGATTGTGAAAACCGCCAGGCGCCGATGATCGCGGGGGATTGCCGGTGTTTTTTTAAGCCATTGACAATCCGTTCCGTGTATACTATGAGAAAACAAATTTAAAAATCGAAGAGAGGAGTGGCATTATGAAGAAAGTAAATTTTCTGATGCGTTGTTTTATCTTGTCAGTTTCAGGAATTCTTCTGGCTATGCTGGTTGTCGGCTGCGGCTCCCTCGGCAGCAGTGTAAGCAGCGCGCCGCCGGCTTTAAAAGGCGTTTTCATGGATGGTCCGGTGGGCGGGATTGCCTATGCGACCCCGTCGCTCAAAGGCGTTACGAAAGCGGACGGCGTTTTTGAGTACAGGCCGGGGGAAACGGTTGCGTTTTCCGTGGGCGAACTGGCGCTGGGATCCGCGGCGGGAAAGCCGGTGGTCACTGTGCTGGATCTTGTGCCTGACGCCAAAGATGCTTCCGACCAGCGGGTGGTGAATATTTGCGTGCTGCTGCAGACGCTTGACCAGGACGGAGACCCCGCCAATGGCATTCTGATCAGCGAACAGGCTGCGTCTTTCGTCACGAAATACGGCAAAGGGACGAATTTTAATCAGCATATCCGGAGTTTTTCTTTTGATTCCGGTTTTCGAAGCCTCATGGCTGAGCTGAACAATGTGGATGCGTTCGGTGAAACCCCCAGAGCCGTCGTACCCGGCAAAATTGCGCAGAAACATCTGGAAGCGACGCTTGCCGGGCTGAAAAAATAGAAAAGCAGCAAACAAAAAATAAAGATTTCTTTGCCGTGTTTGTTACAGAGGGCTTTTGCCGCGAGGGGAAAGCCCTCTCTTTGCCTGACGGCGGCGCGCAGGCGGTACGGTCTACTTTCCTTTGTACAGATAGCGCTCAAAAAAACGGTTATAGGCTGTCCATTCCGAGCCGGCGTTGGCGGCGTCGGCCTCGACAAAACTATCAAACGCGTTGAGTTTGGCGTCCAGATCATCCATGAAGTGTATGACCAGCGCCTCCCGGGTTTTCGGACGTTTGGGCGAGCCGAATTCAAATTCGCCGTGATGGCTCAAAATGATATGGCGCAACTCAAGCGCCAGCCGTTCAGGGAAATTGCCGATCGCCTCCATTTTTTTGTTGATCATTTCCACGCCCATGACCAGATGACCGATCATCCGGCCTTCGTCGCTGTATTCGATGAGCCCGTCGTAAGAAAATTCATAAATTTTGCCGATGTCGTGCAGGATGCCGCCTGCGATCAGCAGATCCCGGTTCAATTGAGGATAACGCTTCGCGGCTTGGTCCAGCAGGCGCACTACGGAAAGCGTATGCTCCAGCAGGCCGCCCAGGTAGATGTGGTGAAACCCTTTGGCAGCGGGCGCCCGGCGGAAAAGGTCGGCTGTTTTTTCGTCGTTCAGAAAAGCGCCCAGCAGCTTTTTCAGAGGATCGGAAGAGATCGTATCGACATATGCGAGGAGATTTTCAAACATTGCCGCGGTATTCAGCTTGCTGACCGGCAGGTAGTCCGATGGATCGATATCCTGCGGGTCGCAGGGTTTGGCCGTGAGAATGGAAATCTGAAGGGCATTGCGGTAACTCTGTGCGCGGCCTTCAATGAAAATGATGTCGCCTTTCTTAAAGACCCGGTCCAGCGCTACCGCGTTGTCCCAGACCTTGCCGTCGGTTTCCCCCGTTTTGTCTTTGAGCCGGACGTTCAGATACGCCGACCCTTTCTGGGAAAAGGCCATGCTCTTCTCCGCAACCAGAAAGGAAGAGGCAATTTTGTCGCCGGGCTGGATGTCCTGAAGATAGATGTCTTTGGTTTTCAAATGAACCGCCTTTCTAAAAAAATGGAGCTTAAGGTTTTTCCCGCAGAATCCGGTGGTCTTCCACACGAACCGTCAGTTTGCTGGCGTCAAAATATTCCATGAGCGGGATGATGTATTTGCGCGACAGTCCGGTTAAGTCTTTGAACGTCGCCGGCGTGGCCTGACCGTCCCGGACAAGCTGTGCCTTGTAGTCCTCACGCAATTTGTCCAGCGCCGTACGCGCAAAGCACAGTTCTTCATTGATTTTTATAAGCTCGCCGTCTTTGATCATCAGCCGGACGATATTTTGCGCCTTGACCTTTTGATCCTTAAATCGGGTCATCACATCGGAAAGGGAAGGCGGCGCCAGTCCGGCCTGAAGATAGACCGATGCAAGCGATTGCCGTAAAGCGTCCTCTTCCCCTGCCAGCTGCACCTGATGGGTCGCCAACCTTACATGGTCCTTATCGCTGGCAATCCCTTCTTTTTTAATGAGGCGGGCAAGCACCATATTGAAAAGTTTTCCGGATACCGCGTCCGGAAGCGCCGCCTTGAGTTCTTCCTTGGAGATGCCTTCTTTTAAGGGATGGTTCGCGTGATAATCCGCAAGGCTTTTCATCAGGCGCTCCTCCAGATGAGCGCACAGGTCGGCGGAAAGCGCTGTGGCGTCGTCGCCCGGAAGCAGGATGGCCCGGCGGTCGGAAAATAATTTTTCCAGCGCTTCCCGGATTTTTTTAGCGGAAATCCCCAGACGGAAGGCGAGGGACGGAACGTTCAGGCCGTTGAAGCCGGCGCGGTCCAGCAGAACGGAAATTTTGTCCTGCAGGCCGCCGCTTTGCAGGATTTTCAAATCGTCCAGTATCTTTTTGTTTTTCCTTTTGTGCTTGCCCGGCTGCGGGTCGAGAATCCGACCGCCGCCGATGGTGGTGATGGGGGAGTAGCTGCGCAGTACGAAATGATCCCCTCCCACCACCACGTCTTCATTCGCCAGAATCAGCTGGGCGAAGGATTGGTCTCCGGGAGAAAGTTCATCGGCATCCAGAAGAACTATTCGCGTCATGATTTCCGCCGTGCCGGTGTGCAGACGCGCCAGGGAACGGTTTTTCAGCTTCCGGGCATTCCCGGCCAGGTATTCAAAAAACACATCCAGCCTTTGGGTGGGCCGGACGGTCTGCGGTCGCACCAGAACATTGCCCCGTTCGAGCGTTGATTTTTCAATGCCCTGAAGATTGAGCGCGGTGCGCTGTCCGGAAAAGGCTTCTTCCGTGGGCTGGTTGTGCACCTGAATGCCGCGGATGCGGGCGAAGATATTTTCCGGCAGAATCTGAACCTCTTCTCCGACGCAGATTTTATCGGAAATCAACGTGCCGGTGACGACGGTTCCGAAGCCTTTCATCGTAAAAATCCTGTCAACCGGCAGACGGAAGATGCCGTCATCGGTTTTCTCCTGCAGGTGGCGTACGGTTTTGTCGATTTCCCCCAGCAGCTCAGGGATGCCCTGTGTTTGAGATGCTGAAACGGGCACAATGGGGGCGCCGGCAAGAAACGTGCTTTGCAGATAGTCGGCGATTTCCGAGCGCACCAGATCCAGCCAGTCTTTCTCCACCAGGTCGATTTTGGTAAGGGCCACCAGGCCGGTGGTAATGCCCAGAAGCGAGCAGATTTGCAGATGCTCCTTCGTTTGCGGCATGACACCTTCATCCGCGGCGATGACCATCAAAACCAGATCGATGCCCGCCGCGCCGGCCACCATATTCCGGATGAACTTTTCATGCCCCGGGACATCGACGATGCCCAGCGTATGGCCGGAGGGAAGCAAAAGAGAGGCAAACCCCAGTTCGATCGTAATGCCCCTTTCCTTTTCCTCCTTGAGACGGTCCGTGTCAACGCCCGTGAGGGCCTTGATCAGCGATGTCTTTCCGTGATCTACGTGGCCGGCTGTTCCCAAAACGAAATGTTGCATGTTTCTTCCTGCTGGTTCGCTTTTCAAGATAGGTTCAAATAACAAACTCCCGTCATTTTAACAACATGATATTTTTACAAACGTCTGCGCCGCCGGAACGGATCATGATTTACTTCTTGAAAATGCAATGCGGAATTGTTAAAAAAACAAACAGAGGTGATCTTTGCGCATTCTGGGTGTGGATTATGGTGAAAAACGAATCGGTTTGGCCGTCAGCGACGAGCTGGGCCTGACCGCCCAGGGGCTGCCCACGCTGATTCGCAAAACCAGGAAAAATGATCTCGAAATCCTGCGGCAGTGGATTCGAAATTATTCGGTTCAGAAAATTGTCATCGGCTATCCGCTGCGCATCGACGGCACGGAAGGCATTCAATGTGAAAAAGTCAACCGGTTTGCCCGGTGGCTTGCTGAAAGCTTCCTGCTGCCGGTGATGAAATGGCCGGAAACCCTGACGACCAAAGAGGCGGAAGACATTCTGCGGGCCTCCGGCGTCCGCTGGCAGAAGAGGAAAGAAAAGGTCGATCAGCTGGCGGCCTGTCTGATTCTGCAAAATTATCTGGACACAGCCGGAAGGGGAGAGCAAGGGTAAGAACACCGGAGTTCGCCCGCTGTGTGCGGTCTTTTTTGAGCGGATGGAATGGCTCTATGAAGTCAAAGAAAAGCAAAATAATGCTTTACGTTTTATCCCTGCCCGTGATCGTGGCCTTGGTGTTTGGCGCCATCCTGTTCAGCTATGCCGTGACGCCGATTCATTCGGCGAAAGAAAAAACCGTTGTGGTGGATATTCCGACCGGCAGCAGCTTGATTCAAATCATCAAAATTCTCCATGACGCCGATCTGGTTCAAAACCGATTCCTGTTTCATGTTCTGGTTACGGTGAAAGGAGGGGCCCGATCGGTTCGCGCCGGAGAGTATGAATTTGCCGCAACGATTACGCCTTCCCATCTGGCGGACAAGCTTCTTCATGGCGACATCAAAAAATATCCTGTAACTATTTACGAAGACAGTTCGCTTTCGCAGGTTGCCCTGCGTCTCCAGGAAAACAAATTGATCAACGAAAAGGATTTTTTTGAATTATCGCAGGATGCGGAATTTTTATCCGAGTTGGGCATCCGGAGTTCTTCCATGGAAGGGTATCTCTTTCCCGATACGTATTTTCTGGATCGATCCATGACCACGCGGCGGATCATGCGCATGATGGTGGAACGATTTCAGAGCAAGGTCTCGCCGGAAATGATCCGCCAGGCCGCGCAAAAAGGCTTGAATGTCCATCAGTTTGTAACCTTTGCGTCACTGGTGGGAAAAGAATCCGGCTGTGCTGCGGAGAAGCCGTTGATTGCAGCGGTTTTCTATAATCGTTTGAAAAAGGGGATGCCTCTTCAGAGTGATCCGACGGCCGTTTACGACCTCAAGAATTTCAAGGGGAAAGTGATGAGATCCCACTATAAACGGGAATCTCCTTACAATACTTACCTGATTCGCGGTTTGCCGCCCGGTCCCATTGCCAGTCCGGGGCTGGATTCTTTTCAGGCGGTCCTGCAACCCGCAGCGGTGGATTATCTCTATTTTGTTTCCAAGGGGGACGGCACGCACCACTTTTCGTCATCGCTTATGGCCCACAATGACGCAACGGTTCGTTTTCGCAATATGATTAACAGGAAAGAGAAAGTGGAAGAGACGGTTCGTTAGCCGGTTTTTATTTATCTATCTGTATAATATAATTAATCTTTATTGTTAAAATCCGGTTTTTGCTTCTCTCGTATTCAGGTACGTTGCATTTCCCCCCTGCAGCTCTGGCCGGTTTATTTTGCAATCCGTCAAGTCGCCACCGATTTATAACCCAATTTTCTCAGTGATATTCAATTATTCGATTATCAAAAAAGATTCATTTTTTGCTTGACAAAGCGTTTTTCCCTCTTTATAGTCGGGCCAGTGGAGTAAAGTGGCTTATTGTGGAGGGGAACGTGATGTCCGTATTTCGTGGGCATTATCACCATACTATCGACGAAAAGGGAAGAATTATTTTCCCGTCCAGGTTCCGGGATACCTTCGCCGAGCATTATGACAATAAAATGGTCATCACGAACTGGGACGGGTATTTAATCGTGTTCCCCTACGCCCAATGGCTCCTCATCGAAGAAGAAGTATTGAGGCGGCGCATTCTGGACAAAAAAATTCGTGATTTTCAAAGATTTTTTATGTCCGGAGCGGTGGACTGCGCTCTGGACGGTCAGGGACGGGTGTTGATTCCGCCGGCCCTGCGGGAATATGCCAAGCTGGAAAAAGACATTGTTCTGGTGGGCATGCTGAAAAATATTGAAATCTGGCCCAGGGAAAAATTTGAAGAAAGAAACAAAGAGGCCGGCGAGAAAATAGACAGGGATAACGAGATCGCCGAGAGCCTGGGGATATGACCGTGACGGCCGGTTTCGCTCATGAGCCGGTGATGCGCGACGAAGTGCTGTCCTGGCTGGTGGGAAACAAAACCGGGGTTTACGTGGACGGCACGATTGGCGGGGGAGGGCACGCCCTCGCGATCCTGGAGAACACCCGGGCGCATCTGATCGGGATCGACCGGGATGCGGAGGCGATCCAGGCCGCCCGGCAGAGGCTGGAACCTTTTCAATCGCGCGTTACGCTTGTCAAGGGGAACTTTGCCGATCTGGCCTCTGTGCTGGGCGGGCTCGGCATTGAAAAAGTGGACGGCGTGATTTTGGATCTGGGGGTTTCCTCTCATCAACTGGATGCGGCGCACAGAGGATTCAGTTTTGGCCGGTCGGCGCCGCTGGATATGCGAATGGACCGGGATGAAAAGCTTCGCGCTTATGATATGGTCAATGGTTTCACACCGTCCGAACTGGAAAAGGTGATCCGGTTGTACGGAGAAGAAAAAATGGCAGCGAGAATCGCCAGGGCAATCGTCAGAAGAAGGCAGGCTTCGCCGATCGAAACCACGGCGGAACTGGCGGCTCTGATCGCGCAGGCGATGCCGCAAAGCATGAAGCATCAGAAAATTCATCCCGCCACGCGGACTTTTCAGGCGATCCGGATTGCCGTCAACCGCGAACTGGACGCTTTGGCTTCGGGCATTCACGCCGCCGTCGCTGCCCTTTCGGCCGGCGGCCGTCTGGGGGTGATTTCGTTTCACTCCCTGGAAGACCGGATCGTGAAACATACCTTTCTTGACCTGGCGGCGGCCTGTGTCTGCCCCAAAGAGGTTCCGTACTGCATCTGTCACAAACAGGCCGTCGTAAAAGTTTTAACCCGCAAAGCCCTGACGCCTTCTCCGGAGGAAATCCGGAGAAACCCGCGGGCCCGCAGCGCAAAATTGCGCGTGGCAGAGAGGATTTAAGATGGCGCAGACAGCAGGAACACAGGCGATTACGCAGGGCCGGCCCCTGAAAGAAGCCGATGCCGCTTCCTTCGGCGTGAAGTATCCGACCTTTATCGTTGTGGCGCTTGTCATCATGTTTGTCGCGGTGATCTATGTCGGTTCACACATCCGGATGACCCAAATGGAATATGATGTTGCCGCGGCATTGAGCGCCAAAGAAAATTTACTGGAAGAACAGAAAAGATTGAAGCTGGAACTGGCGATGCTCAAATCGCCGCAGAGGATTGAAGACATCGCCCGGACGGAGCTGCAGATGACGTATCCCACGGCGGCGCAGGTGATTGTTTTAAAGCAAACAAGGAAGTGACCATGACGGCAGACTCGAAAAAATGGCTGAAATTCCGGCTGGCCAGCATTTTGGCGATTTTTTTGATTCTGTTCATTGCGTTGCTTTCCCGCGCTTTTCAGCTGCAGGTCCTGTCCGGCGAGAAGTTGAAAAAACTGGCCGTCCGCCAGCACATCACTACGCTTCCCATTCATTCCGAAAGAGGCATGATCTATGACCGCAACGGCGAAAAACTGGCCATGTCGGTGCTGGCGGACTCTGTATGCGCGGATCCGACCCGGATCAGTGATCCGGCAAGAGTGTCGCGGGAAATCGCTTCCATCCTGAATATGGACCCGTCGGTCGTGCTGAAAAAGATTTCGGAGCCGAAAAGTTTCTGCTGGCTGGCCAGAAAGATTTCTTCCCAGCAGGCGCTGATGGTTGAATCCGCAAACCTGGAAGGGATTTTTCTGATCAAGGAACCGAAGCGTTTTTATCCGAACGGACAACTGGCGGCGCATTTGATCGGGTTTTCCGGATTTGACGCCGAGGGTCTGGAGGGACTGGAAAAAAAATATGACCCGTATTTGCGGGGGACGCCGGAAAAACTGACCTGGGCCAGGGACGCCAAGGGCAAAAAACTCTTTGTGCACGTTGAACATGATCCTTCCGCCAAAAGCGGGAGCGCCAATCTGGTGCTGACCATTGACAGCCGAATCCAGTATCTGGCGGAAACGCATTTGAAGGACGCCGTTCTGGAGAAGGGAGCGAAAGGCGGCGTGGCGATTGTCATGGATCCGAAAACGGGAGAGATTCTGGCGATGGCCAATGAAAAAGGATTCAATCCCAACAACATCAAAGGGCTGACGTCGGAAGCCTGGCGAAACCGCGCCATCACCGATTCTTTTGATCCCGGATCAACCTTTAAGCCCTTTCTGGTCGCCGCCGCCCTTGAAGAAAAAGTCGTCAAGGAGTCGGACCGCTTTTACTGCGAGAATGGACATTATCAGGTTGCCAACCGAGTGATTCGGGAAGCCAACCATAAAAAGCATGGTTATCTGGCCGTGCGGGACATCATTAAGTACTCCAGCAACATCGGCTCGGCCAAAATCGCGGAAAAGCTCGGCCGGGAAAAGTTTTATGCGTATATTAAAAATTTCGGTTTTGGCTCCCGGACGGGCATTGACCTGTCGGGTGAGGCGGCGGGTGTCTTGCGGCCCGTCAGGAGCTGGACGAGGGTGGATACGACCAACATCGGCTTCGGGCAGGGCATTTCGGTCACCGCCATTCAACTCATCACAGCGCTGTCGTCGATTGCCAACGGAGGCGTTCTGATGAAGCCCTATATCGTGAAAGGGCTCACCGATAAAAATAACCAGCCCGTCAAGATGTTCGCTCCGGAGGCCGTGCGCCGGGTGGTTTCTCCCGATACGGCCAGGCGCATGGCGGTTATGCTGACCGATGTGGTCGGGGCCGAAGACGGCACGGGAAAGAGAGCCCATATTATGAATGTCGCCGTGGCCGGAAAAACCGGGACCGCGCAAAAATATGATTTTAAGCGCGGCGCTTACTCCTCGGAAAAGGTGCGGACGTCGTTTATCGGATTTTTCCCCTCGGACAATCCGCAGGTGGTGATTCTGGTCATGCTCGATGAACCGCAGCGGGACAAATGGGGAGGCGTGGCCGCCGCGCCGGTGTTTAAAAACATCGGCGAGCAGATTCTCAACTGTTTCAAGACGAACATTCGCGAAGCCCCTGCGTTTGACCCCCAGCCGGTCCACGATCTGCAGTTGGTTTCGGCGGATGCTCCCTTGATGGAGGATTTGGCGGTTGAGAGCAATGAGATCGATGATGAATCCCGCATGCCGGATTTTAAAGGATTAACCCTTCGTGAGGCGTTGAAAATGGCGAGGTCCCGGTCGATAGAGCTTCGGGTATCCGGCAACGGCTGGGCGACCAAGCAGGTTCCCGCGCCCGGTTCGGATCTGGGCGAGGATCGGCTGTGTAAAGTTTTTTTTGAGATGAAGAACTGAGGGATGATGAAGCTTCGTCAATTACTGCAGGGAGTCCGGACGGTTCGGACGGAAACGGATCCGCAAGGCGATGTTTCATCGATTTGCTATGTCGCAGAGGCGTGCGGCCCGGGGTCGCTCTTTGTCGCGATTCCGGGCCTTGCCTTTGACGGCCACCATTTTATCGGCCGGGCCATCGAGCGGGGTGCGCGTTTCATTGTGCATCAGAAAGACATCGAGGTTCCCGACGGGGTCACGGCCGTTCAGGTATCCGACAGCCGCCGCGCGCTGGGCACGCTTGCCAAAAATTATTTTGGCGACCCGTCCTCCCGTCTGACCCTGATCGGCATCACGGGGACCAGCGGGAAGACCACCGTGTCCTATCTGCTGGAATCCATCCTGACGGCCGCCGGTTTTCGCTGCGGTGTTCTGGGGACCATCAATTACCGCTACAACGGCAAATTTTTTCCCGCTCCGAACACGACGCCGGAATCTTATGACCTGCAGAGAATTCTGAACGAGATGGCGGACGCCGGGGTTACGCATGTGATTGCCGAGGTCTCGTCGCACGCGCTGGATCTGAAAAGAGTTGACGACTGCGACTTTGATCTGGCTGTTTTTACCAATCTCAGTCCGGAGCATCTGGACTACCACAAGGACATGGAAGACTATTTCCGGGCAAAACAAAGGTTGTTTGCCGAGCTGCTGCCCCGAAGCCGGAAAAACCTTCCGTGTAAAGCCGTGATCAACGCGGACGATCCCCGGGGACGGCGGCTGATCGGCGAAATTTCCGTTCCGGTTCTTTCCTACGGTCTGGAAAATGCCGGCGGGGTGAGCGCACAGAACGCAGTTGTTTCGCTGCGCGGCATTCGGGCGGACATCCGTCTGAACGGGGAAAAAATACCGGTGTCCTCCGGGCTGATCGGCGGATTCAACCTGTCCAATATTCTGGCGGCTTGTGCCGCTGCGTCGGTTCTGGGGGCGGAACCTCGGGCCATTGCGGCAGGCATTCAAAACCTGTCGTTTGTTCCCGGGCGTCTGGAAAGGGTTGTTCCTTCGGGCGGCGTCCATGTTTTTGTCGATTACGCCCACAAGCCGGATGCCCTGGAGCAGGTCCTCCGGAATCTGCACGGTTTGAAGCAAAAAAGAATCCTGACGGTTTTCGGCTGCGGGGGAAATCGCGACCGCGCCAAAAGGCCGATGATGGGAGGCATCGCGACGGAATGGAGCGACCTGACGATTGTAACGTCGGACAACCCCAGGCGTGAAGATCCGCTGGAGATCATCCGTGAAATTGAAGCGGGGATCGACGAAACCAGGATCAGAAAAGCATCGCCGGAGGGCCTGGAATTTGACGCCGCCGGCCATGTCTACACGGTGCTTGCCGACCGGAGAGCCGCCATCGAAGCCGCTGTCCGGATCGCCCAACCGCAGGATATCGTCCTGATTGCCGGCAAGGGCCATGAAGATTATCAGATTCTGGGAACGAAAAAAGTGCCGTTTGACGACCGGCTGGCCGCCGCACGGGCTTTGCGGTTGAAGTTTTCCGGACGGATGTCTCCGGCGTTTTCGCTGGCCGAGGTGCTGGCCGCAACCGGCGGACGCCTGGCGGCGGGAGACGCCGATCAAACCGTTTACGGCATTTCCACCGATTCCAGACAAATCCGCCCCGGCAATCTTTTTGTCGCCCTTGCCGGGGAGCATTTTGACGGACACGCCTTTGTTGCAAAGGCCGTGGAAGAAGGAGCCGACGGCGTCCTGGTTGCCGATGCCGGCAAAATCAAGATCGGGACGGCCAATCAGCAGATCGGCGTGATTGAAGCGGCGGATACGCTGCGGGCGCTGGGGGATCTGGCCCATGCGCATCGGCGGCGTTTTTCCATCCCCGTCATTGCGCTGACCGGGTCTTCGGGCAAGACCACCACCCGCGAAATGCTGGCCTGCATTCTGGGGCAGGAGAAAAACGTTCTCCGGACGGAGGGGAACTTCAATAATCTGATCGGCCTTCCACAGACGCTTTTCCGGATGACGGATCAGCACGATGCGGCCGTTCTGGAAATGGGGACCAACACGCGCGGCGAAATCAAAAGGCTGACGCAAATCGCCGCGCCGGACATCGGTCTGATCACCAATGTCGGTCCCGCGCATCTGGCGGGGTTCGGCTCGGTGGAGGCCGTGCGGGAGGAAAAAGGCGATTTATGGCTGCACATGGATCCGGCAGGCACTGCCGTCGTGAATCTGGACGATGAGGCGGTGCGCCGGACGGCCGACCGATGGTCCGGACGGCGCGTGACCTTCAGCATGAGCGCCGGCGCCGACGTCGGCGTGAACGACATCCGCCGAAACGGCGCCCGGGGGGTGAGTTTTCATCTGCTGATGAACGGGCAGGCGCACAAGGTGGACATGAAAGTTGCGGGCCTTCATAACATTTACAACGCGATGGCCGCCGCCGCCGCGGCGTTGGCCTGCGGCGCCGGGGCCGAATCGATCCGACGGGGCCTGTCGATGTTTCAGCCGGTCGGCGGGCGCATGGAGATCCTCCGGCTGCAAAACGGCGCGTATCTGATCAACGACGCCTACAATGCCAACCCCGCCTCCGTGCGCGAAGCGCTGCTGACGCTCAGGGACCTGATGAATTCGCACGACGCTTTCGTGCTGCTGGGCGATATGCTGGAACTGGGCGACGCCGCGCCGGAGATGCACCGGAAGATCGGCCTGCTGTTGGCGACCATCGGCGTGGCGGCGGTTTTTCTTCAGGGGGATTTTGCGCAAGCAACCGCCGAGGGCGCACGGGAAGGCGGACTGGCCGCGGAACGGATTCTGTTTTTACAAGACGATGAGGAAGCCGTGGCTTTTTTGAAAAGGAAGCTGCGCAAAGGCGACTGGATTCTGGTCAAGGGCTCGCGGCGGATGAAAATGGACCGGCTGGCGGCGCGGCTGGGCGAAGCAATCGGCGTTGAAAAAGCAGAGGACCAGGAGGCGGCCCTGTAGGCGGGAGAAAAAATGATTTACGAATTTTTATATCCTTTGCACACGGTGTTTTCCTCCTTCAACGTATTCCGGTATATCACGTTCAGGACCATTTTCGCCTCCATCACGGCCCTCCTGATCTGTCTGGCGCTGGGAAGATGGTTTATTGAAAAGCTGCAGAAAATGCAGATTGATCAGCAGATTCGCGAGGACGGACCCCAAACGCATCTGGTCAAGAAGGGCACGCCGACGATGGGGGGCATGCTGATTCTCTTTGCGGTGACGGTCTCCACGATCCTGTGGGCGAACCTTTCCGTGGTGTATATCTGGCTGGTGCTGCTGGTTACCGTCGGGTTCGGCCTGATCGGCTTTCTGGATGATTACAGGAAGCTGGCTGTTCGGAATTCCCGGGGCGTGCCCGGGAAAGTCAGGCTGGCCGCTGAAATCATCATCGCCCTGTTCGTCGGGGTCGTTTTGTATTTCAAGCCGGGGTTCAGCGCGCAGGTGACGATTCCCTTCTTTAAGACGGTTTTGCCCAATCTGGGCTGGGGCTATGTCCTGCTGTGCGTTTTCATCATCGTGGGCGCGGCCAATGCCGTGAATCTGACGGACGGCCTGGATGGTCTGGCGACGGGGCCCGCGGGCATCTGCTTTGTCACCTATCTGCTGTTCGCCTATTTTGCCGGCAACGTCAAGGTTGCGCATTATCTGCAGATTCCTTATGTGCCCGGCGCGGGCGAGTTGTCCGTGTTCTGCGGAGCGTTCATGGGCGCGGCGCTGGGCTTTCTGTGGTTTAACGCCCATCCGGCGGAAATTTTCATGGGCGATGTCGGCTCTCTGTCGATGGGCGGCGCGCTGGGAACCGTGGCCGTCATCACCAAGCAGGAAATTCTTCTGGCGATTGTCGGCGGGGTTTTTGTGATGGAGACGTTTTCCGTCATTTTCCAGGTCGGTTATTTCAAGCTGACGGGCGGGAAAAGAATTTTCCGGATGGCGCCGATCCATCATCATTTCGAACTCAAGGGCTGGGCGGAGCCGAAAGTCATTGTCCGGTTCTGGATCATTTCGATCCTGCTGGCGCTTCTGGCGATCAGCACATTGAAGCTGCGGTAGGGAAAGCATGCAACTGGCAGACAGGAAAATAGCCGTGATCGGCATGGGGAAAACGGGCATTGCCGCCGCCGCGTTTCTGGGTGGAAGCGGAGCCGCCGTCGTGGCGGTCGATGAGAAACCCCGGGACCAGTGGGGCGGGGAGTTTGAACAAATCGCCCATCGGCCGTGGCTTGCCGTCGGACGCTATGACGAGACCTGCCTGGACGGCGTGGATCTGGTGGTGCCGTCTCCGGGGATCCCCCCCCGCCATCCCCTTCTGACGGCGGCGCAGCAAAAAAAGATTCCGATCTTGAGCGAGGTCGAGCTGGCCTGCCGGTTCATCCGCGTGCCGATCATCGCCGTGACGGGCACCAACGGGAAAACCACCACCACCACGCTGCTGGGCGAGATTCTGGCGCGCGCCGGGAAAAAAGTGTTTGTCGGCGGCAACATCGGGAATCCACTGATCGAATACGCCGGCGCCGCGCAGACGGATGATTTCATCGTCGCCGAAATCAGCAGCTTTCAGCTTCAGTGGATCGAATCGTTCCGTCCGCATGCCGCCATTCTGCTCAACATCACCTGCGATCATGTCAACTACCACGGGTCGTTTGAAGAATACCGCCGCATCAAGGGGAGAATTTTTGAAAACCAGCGTGAAAACGATCTGGCGGTTCTGAACGCCGAAGATCCGCAGCAGGAAGGCCTGGATGCTTCAATGCGGGCCTGCGTGGTCCGGTTCAGCTCCGTCCGGCCGCTTGCGCCGGGCCTTTGCCTGCAGAAGGATTCTCTGGTGTACAGCGGGCCCGACGGCACGGATGAGCGGTACCCTCTGGGGATGATCAGGATTCCCGGTCTGCATAATGTGGAAAACGTCATGGCGGCGGTGGCCGTGGCTCGCTTCTGCGGCTGTTCAAAGGAGAGCATCGTGGAAGCGGTGTCGCAGTTTCGGGGCCTGCCGCATCGGATTGAATTTGCCGGGGAAAAGCGTGCGGTTCAATTTTATGACGATTCCAAGGGAACCAATGTTGATGCCGTCGTGCGGGCGCTGCAAACCTTTTCGTCGCCGGTGATTCTGCTTCTGGGCGGACGGGACAAGGACGGAAATTTTGACGCGCTGCAGCCGATGCTGGGCGCCAAAACCAAACAGGTTGTCCTGTTTGGCGAGGCGCGCGACCAAATCGAGCCGCAGCTGGGCAATACGACGCCGATCGCGAAGGAAGCGACGCTGAAAGCGGCCGTCCTCCGGGCGTACCGGGACGCGAAACCCGGAGATATTGTGCTTCTGTCGCCGGGATGCGCGAGCTTTGATGCGTTTGCCAATTACAGGGAGCGGGGAAATCATTTTAAGGAAGTGGTCAGGAATCTTTAAATGGACGCTGCGAAAAAAGACGCCAATACGCCGGATGTTATTCTTTTGCTGGTCACCCTGATACTGGTGACCGTGGGCACGGCGATGATTTATTCGTCGAGCTCCATTCTGGCGATGGAAAAATTCAAAGACGGACAATTCTTTCTCAAAAAGCATTTATTCTTTGTATTTGCCGGCCTGGTGATCATGATCGTTATGACCAAAATTCCATACGAACAGCTCAAGAAGCTGGCGTACCCCGGCGTGATCGTCTCCGTGGTCCTGCTGCTGTTGCTTTTTATTCCGCACGTCGGCGTGAAGCGGGGAGGCGCGACCCGCTGGCTCAATCTGGGAGTGTTTTCCTTTCAGGTGACCGAGCTGGTCAAGGTGGCCATGGTGCTTTTCCTGGCGCATCTGCTGACGAGAAAGGCGCGCCATTTGAAAAAATTCAGCCGGGGCGTTCTGGTTCCCCTGTCGGTGACGGCCGTGGTCATGGGGCTGATCATTCTTCAGCCGGATTTCGGAACGGTCGTTATTATCATGTCGATTTTGCTGTTGATGCTGTCTCTGGCCGGATCCCGGATCACCCATCTGGTGTTTCTGGGCGCGGCCTTTATTCCCGTGGGCATCTGGCTGATCATGAGCAAGGGGTACCGGATGGCGCGGCTGACGGCCTTCCTCGATCCCTGGAAAGACGCGGACAACACCGGTTTTCAGCTCATCCAGTCGCTGATTTCCTTTGGATCGGGCGGCGTGACGGGGCAGGGCATCGGCGACGGCATGCAGAAATTGTTTTATCTGCCGGAGCCGCATACGGATTTTATTCTGGCGGTGATTGCGGAGGAAAGCGGTTTTATCGGCGTGACGATCATTATTTTCATGTTCATTTTCTTTCTGCTGCGGGGCTTTATGATCGCTTTTCGCGCGCCGAATCTCTTTGGCACGCTGCTGGCCGCCGGTCTGACGATGCTGATCACGATGCAGGCCTTCATTAACATCGCGGGGGTGATGGGGCTCATTCCCCTGAAGGGGCTCGCGCTTCCATTCTTGAGTTACGGCGGTACGTCGTTTGTCATGAGCATGATGACCGTGGGGATTCTGCTGAACATCTCCACGCAGAGGACCTGAGCGGCGAAAAGATAAAGAGGAGCAAAGCAGGCGCGCAGGCGGGGGAAAACCGGTGAGGATTATCATTGCGGGAGGAGGAACGGGCGGTCATCTGTTTCCCGGCATTGCCGTCGCGGAGGAGTTTCAGAGGCGCGACGCTCAAAACCGGGTGATCTTTATCGGAACCAGCAGGGGCATTGAATACCGGCTTTTGGAAAAGATGGGATACGAACTGAAGCTCATTGACGTGGAAGGGCTGAAGGGAAGGGGTTGGAAGGCATTGATCAAAAGCGTTTACGCGATCCCGGTCAGCATGATGCAGTCCAGGCGGATTCTCGCGGATTTCCGGCCCGATATCGTTTTGGGCGTCGGCGGATATGCCTCGGGTCCCGCCGTCATGGCCGCGTATCTGACGGGTTGTCCCACCGCCATTGCGGAGCAAAACGCCCTGGCGGGAAACACGAACCGCATTCTGGGGAAATTTGTCGATCGGATATTTCTGACCTATGAGCGGAGCAAAGGAAGATTTCCCGCCCGGAAAGTCCGTGTGACGGGCAATCCGGTCCGGGCGGCGTTTGCCGCGCGTCTGAAGGAAGCCCCGAAGACGCGCGCTTTTCGGCAGATTCTGGTGTTCGGCGGTTCGCAGGGAGCGGCGGCCATCAACAAAACGGTCGTGGCCATGCTGCCGATGCTGCAAAAGATCAAAGACCGGGTTCGGGTGGTCCACCAGACCGGAGACAGAGACCTGGCGATGGTCCGGCAGGCGTATGAACAGGCCGGCGTGGAAGCCGATGTTCAACCGTTCATCGTCGATATGGCGTCGGCCTATGCGGCGTCCGACCTGATCATCTGCCGGGCCGGAGCGACGTCGCTGGCGGAAATCACGGCGGCGGGAAAGGCGTCCGTGCTGATCCCCTTTCCGTACGCGGCCGATGATCATCAGACCGAAAATGCGCGGGCAATGGTCGAAGCCGGCGCGGCGGCCATGATCCGGGAGAGCGATCTGACCGCCGGGGCCCTGTATTCACTGGTGGCGTCCTTGCTGGGCGACGACAATAAATTACGGGGCATGGAAGAGAAATCCAAAGCGCTGGGCAGGCCCGATGCCGCTGCCAGAATGGTCGATGAGTGCATCAAGCTGGCGGCGGAAAACCAACATTCAACAGGATAAAAGGAAAATGAGCAAAGACCAGGAAACCGGATTCATGCAGCGTAAAGTCAAGCGCATCCATTTTGTCGGCATCGGCGGCATCGGAATGAGCGGCATCGCCGAAGTGCTGCTGAATCTCGGATACGGCATCAGCGGATCGGACGTCCAGTCCTCCGACACGACGAAGCGCCTGCAGCAGCTGGGCGCAGCCGTTGCCGTCGGGCATGCGGCGGAAAACATCGCCGGCGCGGATGTGGTGGTCACATCGACCGCCGTCAAGGCGGACAATCCGGAAGTTCTGGAAGCGCATCGCAAGAATATTCCGGTGATTCCCCGGGCGGAGATGCTGGCGGAGCTGTTAAAGATGAAATTTTCCGTGGCCGTTTCCGGCAGCCACGGCAAGACCACGACCACCTCGATGGTTTCGACCCTTCTGGCGGAGGGCGGACTGGATCCCACGATGGTGATCGGCGGCAAACTGGCCAGCATCGGATCCAACGCCCGTCTGGGCGGCGGAGACATTCTCGTTGCGGAGGCGGACGAGAGCGACGGATCGTTTTTGAAGCTGTCGCCGACGATCGCCGTCATTACCAATATCGACCGCGAGCACCTGGACTATTATCCGGGCATTGAAGAAATCAAGGACGCTTTCCTGAAATTTGCCAACATGGTTCCCTTTTACGGCTGCACGGTGATGTGCGTCGACAACGAGCATGTGCGCGCCATTGCCCGCTCGATCAAACGCCGCGTGATTTCGTACGGTATTTCGCAGCCGGCGGATTATACGGCGAGCGACATCCGGCATTCCGACGCCGGAACCCGCTATGCCCTGTCTTACAGGGGCGAACCCCTGGGCGACGTTGCCTTGATGGTGCCGGGCCTCTTTAATGTTTACAACTCCATGGCCGCCATTGCCGTGGGGCGAGAACTGGGTCTGGAGATGGCGACCCTTTGCAAAGGACTGCTGGCTTTTTCCGGCGTGCAGCGGCGGCTTGAAGTCAAGGGGGAGAAGGCCGGGATCACGGTGGTGGATGACTACGGCCATCACCCGACGGAAATTATGGCCACGCTGGCGGCGGCGCGCCAGATGCGGCGAGGCCGGCTGATCGTCGTGTTTCAGCCCCACCGCTTTACGCGGACCAAAGCGCTGTTCGACGAATTCACCAGGGCGTTCGGGGACGCGGACGTGCTGGTGCTCAACGATATTTATCCGGCGTCGGAGACGCCGATTCCCGGCGTTCATTCCGCGGCGCTGTGGGTGGCGATCAAGGAGGGGGGGCATCCCTGCGTGGAATACATCGCCCAGCCGCAGGGCACGATCGAATTTCTGCTGGCCAATGCAAAGCCCGGGGACACCGTCCTGACGCTGGGCGCGGGCAGCGTGTATAAAATCGGCGAGGCGTTTCTCGCGCGGCTCAAAGAGGGAACGAAGAATCCATGACCGGTCATTTGAAAATTTCCGCGGCGCTTCAGGGCGCGAATGTCGGCAAGGTATGGTTTGACGAGCCGATATCGCGCCACGCTTCGCTGAAACTCGGCGGCCGGGTGGACGCGCTGGTGATGCCCGAAAGCGAAGTGCAGCTCGCGGAACTTGTGCGCAGACTGAAGGAGAATCATCTTCCGTTTCTGCCGGTCGGGAATCTCACCAATATCCTCGTGCGCGACGGCGGGTACCGCGGCGCCCTGATCTCGCTGCGCGGCCTGGACAGGGCCGTGTGCGCGCCTGCGGAAAACGGGCGGTTCCGGATCGAAGCGCAGGCAGGGGCCGCGCTGGGCAGGATTGTCGGGCTGGCCGCCGATCATGAACTGACGGGTCTGGAGTTTTGCGCGGGGATTCCCGGCAGCGTCGGCGGGGCCGTCTGGATGAACGCCGGCGCGTTCGGATCCGAAATCAAGGACGTGCTGGTTTTCGCGGATTTGATCGACGGCGAAGGAAAGAAGAAAACCCTGCGGCGCGAAGAGATCGCGTTTGCCTACCGCAAATCCAATTTGCCCGCAAATGTCATTCTCTGCGCGGCGTGCTTTTCCTTGTCGAAAGGCCATCCGGCGCAGATCCGGGATCGGATGGCGGAAATTGTGAAATGGCGTCAGGAAAAACATCCCCTGCAGTATCCCAGCGCCGGGTCGGTTTTTAAAAATCTTCCGGGCATGCCGGCGGGCCGACTGATCGAAGAGCTGGGCCTGAAGGGCCGGCGGCTGGGCGACGTGCAGATTTCGAAGAAGCATGCCAACTTCATGATCAACAAAGGGCAGGGCACGGCGTCCGACATGCTGAAGTTGATCCGGCTGGTGCAGGAAACGGTTCAAAAGGAAAGAGGTTTTTTCCTGGAGACGGAAATTGTCGTCATCGGAGAAGAATCGTGAGTCGAAAGATAAAAGTCAGTCTGGAAGCCAGAAAAAACCGCCTGCGACGGCGTCTGATCGGGGCGTTGAACGAATCGCTGGGGGCTTTGGGCCTGCTGGCTGTCGCCGTTGTCATCAGCGCCCTGTTTATTTATCTTTACGGCGCGCTGCTGAGCGCCCCCGCGCTGGAAGTCAGGGAAATCTCCGTTCGCGGAGTGAAAGAGCTGACGGAAAAGGACATCCTGCAGCTGGCGAACATTCAGCCGCGCTGCAATCTTCTGGCGGTCAACACGGATGCCGTGGCGCGGCGAATTGCCGCCAATCCCTGGGTCAAAAATATTTATGTCGGCCGCGAGCTGCCGGGTCGGCTGGTGCTGGACGTGCGCGAACGGAAGCCGATTGCGCTGGTCAAGCAAACCGGGAATTTTTACCTGATGGACGCGGGAGGCTTTATCTTCAAAAAATTAAGCCGGACGGATGATGTTGATCTGGCGATTCTGACCGGCGTGAACCTTCAGAACAAACCGTCCCCCCTGCTGGCCGAAGCGCTGAAGCTGCTGGAAACCCTGTCCGCCGATTCGTATGCGTCTCTGGGGACCATTTCCGAAATTCATATCGACGAGGTGTTCGGCCTGTCCGTCCTGACCGACCGGGGACTGCATTTAAAGCTGGGGCGTGACAACTTTACAGGCAAGGTGCAAAAACTTGATATTGTTCTGGCGGACCTGGAAAAGCGGGGGATGAAGAACGGCCGTTTGTTCGTGGACCTGGCCGACATTTCCAAGGTGACCGTTCAGCGAAAGGACGAGCCGGGAAAGGCCCAGGAGCAGAAGAAAGGACCGCAGTACAGAATATAGGCAGTGACGGGGAAGGGTGAGATTATGGGAAAGAAAAGCAACGTTCTGGTGGGAATTGATATTGGAACGACCAAAACCATTGCGATTGTCGGCGAGGTAAAACCAGCCGGCATTGACATCATCGGCGTGGGGATCACGCCCGCCAAGGAACTGCGCAAGGGGGGTGTGGTCAACATCGACAGCACCGTCGAGGCGATCAAGAAGGCCGTGGAGGACGCCGAGCACATGTCCGGCTGCCGCATCAACTCCGCCTATGTCGGGATTGCCGGCAGCCACATCAAAGGACAGAACTCGCTGGGCATTGTCGCCGTAAAAGGCCGGGAAGTCGGCGAAGACGCCCTGCAAAGGGCGATTGAGGCTTCCAAGGCGATCGCCATTCCCGTGGACCGGGAAATTCTGCATACGCTGCCTCAGAGTTACGTGGTGGACGGACAGGACGGCATCCGCGATCCGGTGGGGATGTCGGGCGTGCGGCTGGAAGCCAAGGTGCATATCGTGACGGGCGCCGCCGCTTCGATTCAAAATGTGGTCAAATCCGTCAATCGCGTGGGCCTCGACATCGAAGATGTCGTGCTGGAGCAGCTGGCGGCCAGCGAGGCCATTCTCAGCCCCGATGAAAAGGACCTGGGCGTTGCCCTGATCGACATCGGCGGGGCGACTACGGGGATGGCCATCTTTGCGGAGGGAAGCATCAAGCACACGGCCACACTTCCGGTGGGCGGCAACTTCCTGACCACGGACATCGCCACGGGTCTGCGAACGCCGTTTGCCGAGGCGGAGAAAATCAAGCTGAACCACGGCTGCGCCATGACGTCGATGATCCCGAAGGAAGACGTTATTGAAGTGCCCAGCGTGGGCGGCCGGGAAGCCCGGATGGTGTCGCGGCAGATCCTGGGCCGGATTGTGGAGCCCCGCATGGATGAAATTCTGAATATGGCGCTCAAGGAAATCGTGCGTTCCGGATACGAAGACCTGCTGGCGGCGGGCATTGTGCTGACCGGCGGCTCGTCGCTTTTGCCCGGCATCAACGAAATGGCGGAGCAGATTTTTGACATGCCGGTGCGCCGCGGGTGTCCTTCCGGCGTCGGCGGTTTGAGCGATGCGGCCAACTCACCGGCCTTTGCGGTCGGCGTTGGTTTGATTGTTTACGGCAGTAAAAATATTCCCAGCGATTCCGTCTATCGGAAAACGGGGAATGTATTCGGCGAATATTTCAAAGCACTCAAAAAATGGTTTCTGGAATTTTTCTAAACAAAGAAGGGGGTGTGCATGTTTGAATTAACGGAAGAATGCATCGAGAATTCGGCAAGAATCAAAGTGGTGGGCGCGGGCGGCGGCGGCGGGAACGCCGTCAATACCATGATCTCCTATACGCTGCGGGGCGTCGATTTTATCATCGCGAACACGGACGCCCAGGCGCTGGGAGCGTCCAGCGCGCCCGTGAAAATCCAGATCGGAGCGGAGGTGACCAAGGGCCTGGGCGCGGGCTCCAATCCGGACATCGGCAAACAGGCGGCGCTGGAATCCCGAGATGAAATCCGCCGGCACCTGGAAGGGGCGGACATGATCTTCATCACGGCGGGCCTCGGCGGAGGGACCGGCACGGGCGCGGCGCCGGTGATCGCGGAGGTGGCCCGGGAATGCGGCGCGCTGACCGTTGCCGTGGTCACCAAGCCCTTTCAGTTTGAAGGCAAAAGAAGAAATGCGCAGGCGGAAGACGGCATCGTGCAACTGCGCGACGTGGTCGACACCCTGATTGTGGTTCCCAACCAGAGGCTGTTGAGCCTGGGCGGGCGGGGGCTTTCACTGCTGGACGCCTTCAAGAAGGCCGATGATATTCTCTATCAGGCCGTAAAAGGCATCTCCGATCTGATCATTGTCCCCGGCCTGATCAACCTTGACTTTGCCGACGTCAAGAACATCATGAGCAGCATGGGCATGGCGCTGATGGGCACCGGCACGGCCAGCGGCGAGAACCGGGCCGTCGAGGCGGCCCAGCGGGCGATTTCCTCGCCGCTTTTGGAGGACAACACCATCCAGGGCGCGCAGGGCATTCTGCTCAGCATCACCGGCGGACCCGACATGAGCCTGTACGAAGTGAACGAGGCCTCGTCCCTGATTCAGGCCGAGGCGCATGAGGATGCCAATATCATCTTCGGCACGGTCATTGACGAAAACATGAAGGATGAAATCCGCATCACCGTGATTGCGACGGGCTTTGAGGACGCCCGGAAGAAACAGGCCCCCTCCAACGTGACGCATCTTGGCGGCTTCCGGCGGGAAGATCTGTCAACGCCGGCGTTCCTGCGCAGGAGCAAATCCGGCGACCCGGCCAATGTGGTGACGATGGGCGCGGGCGACGAAAACGAAAACGTGGATATCGATATTCCCACGTTCCTGCGCCGGCAGGCGGACTAGGAAAACATCGTGGCTGTCCGGATGAGGGCTGGAGCGCGCGGGAGGCCATGAACGGTCCATGAACTGGAAGGAAAAGAAAAAATACGAGACCCTGCTGGCTCGTGAGCGGGGCGTCGTGAAAAAAGTCTGGGGAACCGGCCTGACGGTTTGCCTGGCCTATCCCAATCTTTACCGGATCGGCATGGCCAATCTCGGCTTCCAGACGGTTTACAAAATCATCAACGAGCTCCCCTCCTTTCTTTGTGAGAGAGTGTTTCTGCCCGCCGGCGGCGACGCCGAATACGCCGCCGGCGCGGTGGAACTGCTCAGCCTGGAAAATCAAAAGCCTCTTCGTGATTTTGATGTCCTGGCGTTTTCCGTTTCCTTTGAGAACGATTACCCGGCCATCCTGAAAATGCTCGCCCTGGGCGGCATTCCGCTCTGCGCGAAGGACCGCGCGGACGGTCACCCGCTGGTGATCGGCGGCGGCATCGCGCTGACCCTCAATCCGGAGCCCCTGGCGGATTTCTTCGACGCTTTTCTGACCGGAGAAGCCGAAGAGACGCTGCCCGGATTTGCGCGGATGCTGGCCGAAGCCCGGCCGTCCGGCCCCGGCCGGGAAGCCCTGCTGGCGTCTTTGCAGAAGAAAATGCCGGGGGTGTATGTTCCTTCTCTTTATGAGGTTCAGTATTTTCCGGACGGCCGAATCCGCGGCATGGCGCCGCGCCTGGAGGGCCTGCCTGAGAAAATCAGAGCAGCCCCGGTCAAAAATATTGACGCTTTTTGCACGACGGAGGTTGTCAGCAGCCCCGACGCGGAAATGGCGGACATGTTTCTGATTGAAGTCAACCGCGGTTGTCCGCATTTCTGCCGTTTCTGTGCGGCGGGACACGTTTATGCCCCGCCCCGTTTCCGCAGCTATGAAAAAATTACGCAGGCCATTGATCATGGTCTGAAAGCGAAAAATAAAATCGGTTTGATCGGCACGGCGGTTTCGGACCATCCCGATCTGGCAAAAATCTGCCGGTATATTGTGAACCGCCAGGCGCAGGCCGGCATTGGCTCGCTGCGCCTGGACAAGGTTGATGAAAGCGTTGTGGAGATGCTCAGAGCCGGCGGCATCGAGACGGTCGCCCTCGCGCCGGAGGCGGGAAGCCAGCGTCTGCGGGATCTGCTGCGCAAGGGGATCACCCGGGATGATATCCTGCAGGCCGTGCGGCTTTTGATCGACTGGGATATTTCCAATCTCCGGCTGTACTTTATGATAGGGTTGCCCACGGAAACGGAAGAAGACATCGACGCCGTCATTGAGCTGGCCAAAACCATCCAGCACACGGCGCTGGCCCACTCAAAAGGAAAACGAAAATTCCGGCGCATCACACTCAGCATCAATCAATTCATCCCCAAACCGCATACGCCGTTCCAATGGCGCCCGCTTGGGGATGTTCAGGAGGTGGGGCGCAGAATCAAAAAGATCACCCACGCATTTCGTGCCGACAAGCAGATCAACGTCATTGCCGACGTTCCGAAGTGGGCCTACGTGCAGGCGCTTTTGTCCCTGGGGGACCGGCGCGTCGGGGGAATTCTCGCGGCCGTCCATCGCCTGAACGGCAACTGGATGCGGGCGCTCAAAGAGGTGACCATCAATCCCGACTTCTACGTCTATCGTCAGAAGGATGTAAATGAAGTTCTGCCGTGGGATATTATCGAAGCCGGCCTTCCCAAAAAGGTATTGATCAAAGAATATCAAAAGGCTCTGCCGGATTGATCTTGCCTCCCGTTCAAAGGACTTCCGGAACCATGATTCCTGGTCAAGGATTGATATATTGTCCGAGGCTATTTACGATGTCTTTGCCCCGATTGAGGCTGTCGGTTTTATGCCTGAAGAGTGGGATAAACAAACATCGCCGCTCTATGATTACGCAAAGCAGGGTGAAATTTTATACGCCGCATGACAATGTCGATGTTATGATGATTCTCCTTATTTTCATTGAGGAAGGCCATAAGGTAACAGTGTCCCGTTCAGTCTTCTGAGGTTTTTAGTAAATCACAAAATTGTCTGTTCATTTTCAACCCAGATTTTCCATTAGATGATTTTGATCGAATCAACTGATTTGCGCGTGATAGTAGTTGAAAGAACGAACGTAACATGCTCTAATGGAAACCATTAGAAATACATTATGCATATCAGCATGTTACGA